>Ga0187851_10001158_pt1 | contig 25727 bp, 22 predicted proteins | sample June2016WEW_6_10_FD_132997 | JGI IMG/M metagenome (GOLD analysis project Ga0187851, IMG submission 132997) | Peatland microbial communities from SPRUCE experiment site at the Marcell Experimental Forest, Minnesota, USA - June2016WEW_6_10 | ecosystem: Environmental > Terrestrial > Soil >...
ACGAAGGCACAACCGCAGCCGGTAGTTTCAAGCAGGAATTTGTTCTTTTGCTCGGCGCCGAAGATGGTTTTCGCATTGAGACCGGCTTCCCGCGCGACGTTGACGAACTGGATGCCGAGTCCTGTGGCGGCGGCGAGTTGGTCGAAGGAGAAGACGGGCAGAGTGGCGCAGAGCGAGCGGACGAAGCCGCGGCGGGAGATAGTAGGGAAGCGCAGACGCAAAGGATCTTTTTCTATGTTAGCTGAGGAGCAGCAGTCGCAGACACTTCGCTTTGTGTTCTGGAAACAGTGGGTTAGAGGAAGGGTTAGAGGAAGGATCTTGACTTGTACGGTAAAATGACGTACATTGTGGGTGTTTCCATAGCTCGGGAAGGTCCATGCCGCAACAAACAACCCGAACGGCCCGCCTGGAGGCGCGGATTACGCGTGAGGCCCTGGCGGTGGTCCGTCGTGCCGCTGAGATCCAAGGCCGCTCGGTCAGCGATTTTGTCGTTGCCGCCGCGCAGGATGCCGCGGAAAAGACAGTCACGGAAATCGAGATCATTCGGCTTTCGCGTGAAGCCCAGGAGAAATTCGCGGCGCTGCTGTTGCGCCCGTCCGCTCTGTCGCCTGCTTTGAAGAAAGCTTTTAAACGTCATCGCGCCGTGATCGACGAGTGAAGGTGGCGGAGTCGTTTCGCATTGATCCTTTATCGGCGGATCATGACAGGTCGCGATTTCTTAGCGGTTCGGATGCGCTTGACAAGAATTTTCGGGAGCAGGCTTCGCAAGACATCAAGCGGCGCATCGCGACGTGTTTCGTGGCGGTCAACGTCGCTGTCCCAGAGGTAGCCGGCTACTATACGCTTACAGCCACAAGCGTAGCCCTGAATGCGCTGGCGCCGGAGGTCGCGAAGAAACTTCCCCGGTATCCAGTGGTGCCCGCGGTTTTGCTGGGACGGCTTGCCGTTGCCCGTCATTACCAGGGCCGGGGGCTCGGCGGCATCCTTTTGGCAGATGCCTTGAAGCGCATCGCGCGTGCGGAACTCGGTGTGTTCGCCATGGTGGTTGACGCCAAGGACGAGGCGGCGCAACATTTTTACGAGCATTACGGTTTCACATTGTTGCCCAACGAGGTACGCCGCTTGTGTCTTCCGATCAGCGCCGCGCTTCAACGCCTGGCAACGCGGCGTCAATGACAGCAACAGCACCCTTACGGTCGCGCGTCGGTTAGGGGCGGAACCGTGGTCCACTGAGATTCATAACCGCGCGGCATGACGTAGTGTTCCGCGTTGGTGAAAAATGAGAAATCGCACACCAGAGCTGTCTGGCCTCGCGGCGGAAAAAATATGGGGCGGGCTCGGTACCGGTGTTCTAGCGTCACTTTTGTCACCGTCCACGGTTCACTGTCTTGCGGCCGGAATGCGAAGAGCGGCGATGGAATGCCATTGATCTCCACCGTCTCGATCTGGATTGCAATGACAAAAGAGCGTGGAAGGTCCAGCAGATGTAGCAGTAATACAATACGGCCCCGGACGGGGGAACCTTTCTGGATTACGGACTCTTCGGCCGGCACAATCTTTTTGGATTTTCGATCCAGCCGCCCGACGTCGCTTACCGTCGCCGCGACCACATCGCCGGCCGCGGCGGTGTCCGTATCAATGGGCTCGGCGAGCTTCAGAGTCAATACAAGGCCCGCTGGAATTGAACTCGGAGCGCGCGCGGCTGGCGACTCAGCGGGCACTGCGCCAGGATCCGGGATCAGATTCGCGTCCACGTGAAACTGATGACAGGCGGAATAAATGGTCGCGACGTCGCTTTCTGTGTTGTCCCGCATCAAAAAATGCAAGTCACTGTGCTGAGGGAGCAGGAAATCGCCGGTTCCGATTCGAGTGGATGCATATTCAACAGTGGTAGTGGATTCGCCGGCGCCGGTCTCTTTCGGAAGCTCGCTAGTTCGCATCACCAACCGTCTGAGCTCCAACGAATTCGGGTCGATCCAGACCGCGCCGTCGTATGCGGTAAAAGCCCAATCGTTGCCCGTGTGGATCATATAATGACTGGATTCCCGGCTAACCTCATATCGATACCGGAATAACTTGAGGGAATCCACTGACTCTTCGCCGTCAAAATAAAAGCTGACGCTCGATCCTGTAAAAATATCGGTCAGAAGAGTGCCGAACGCCCCAGTGCCGAATGGACCTTTAATGAGTTTCATTACGTTGCCGTCGCCGAAATGGCTGGCGCCTGCCCAGGATCCGATCTCTGTTCCTCCCGAAACTTTCACGTCCAGGCACAGGCGGTCCGTGGCTTCGAGGTACAGGAGATTGTTCTTCTTGTTCCTTTTGGCGCTCATGTCGTCGCAGGAAAGAACCGGGGACTGGGGGTTCTTGAGCTTGAAATATTTGCGGTCCACGGTCTGAACACAGGTGTAGTTGGGTAGGCGTTCGGTACGGTCCAAGATGTTATCGCGCGCTTTCGCCAACACCTGCTCGGGATTGGGCGGTGTTTGGGCGCTTGTTGCCAGAGCCAGGCAAAGCAGTGTCGCGGAAACGATGGACGCACGCATGGGTCTCGTTGCCGTTTCGTTCGTTTCGCTAGCCCGGGCGTCGGCATGAGTGCGTGCGCCACGATGGATGCTGGGTATCATCAGGGCTGGGGCGACTCCGGGTCCGGGACGGTGAGCCACTGCATTTCCAGTCCGCGTGGCAGGACGTAATGTTTCGCTTTGCTGGTAGCGGAAAAGTTGGCCGCGAGCGGCGACTCCCCGCGCGGCGGAAGGATTATCTGGTGGCTTCTCTCCACGAGCGCTGAAGGCGCATTCTTCGCGGCCTGTTTTTCATCGTCACGCAGCAGGATTGCGTAGAACGGTGACGGAATCCCGTGGATTTCGACAGTCTCAAGTCGGACGACGATGACAAAACGTCGTGGAGTATCCAGCGAGTGCTCCATCCTTAGGATGCGTCCCCGGACCATGGAGTGAGCTGGTATGACTACCTCGTTTGATTTTGGATCGCGCACGGCTTCGCTGACGGTGGCCTCAACCACGTCGCCGGCCGCGGCGGTATCTGTATCGATCGCGTGGGCCAGTTTCAGCGTTAATACCAGACCAGGTGCGATTGAAATCGGCTCGGGCGTGGCTGGTGATTCTTCGCTGGCGGTTACACTCCGATCGGCAACCAGGTTCGCTTCTCCGTGGAACTGATGGCAGCGGGAATAAGCTATGGCAACATCGCTTTCCGTCATGTCCCGCATTAGAAAATGCAATGTGCTGCGCTGAGGCAGCAGAAAATCCCCGGTTCCGATCCGCATGGTTGCGTATTCAATCGTGCTGTTGGATACGCACGCCCCGGTCTCTTCGGGAAGTTCGCTGGTTTGAACCACCAGGCGTTTCAGTTCGGACGATTTCGGATCGATCCAGACCTCGCCGCTGTATCCAGTAGCCAGCCAATCGCTTCCCACGCGGACCATATAGTGGCTGGATTCCCTGGAAATCCGGAATCGATAGCGGAGTAATGTGAGCGAACCCACCCGCTCCTCGCTCTCAAAAGAAAGCGTGATTCCGGAGCCGGTGAAAATATCAGTCAGAAAATTGCCGAATCCTCCCGTGCCGAACGGCCCTTTTATAAAACTCACCACAGTGCCTTCATCGAAATGGCCGCCGCCCGCCCAGGCGCCGATTTCTGTTCCGTGCGAAACCTGAACATCCAGCCGCAGGCGGTCCGTGGCTTCCAGTTTCAGAATGCCGGTTTTTGTCGCGCTCATCTCACTGCAAGAAGGAATCGGGAAAATTGGCTTCTGGAGCTTGAGGAATTTGCGGTCCACGGTTTGAACGCAGGTGTAGTTGGGTAGGCGCTCGGTTCGATCGAGGATGTTGTCCCGCGCCTTGGCCAGCACTTGCTCAGGGTCGGGCGGCTGCGCGCCAATGGTGAGCGCGACGGCGAGGAACAGCGGAGTCGAGATTCGCGCGCATTGCTCCTCCTGCCCTATATTACTCCCTTCTCCGGATCGGGAATTACGTACGCCTCTGTGGCTGACGAAAACGCCTATATTACTTAATCCGTCAATCGTAGTTGGAGATTCTGGGGCATAAAGTGCAGGTATTCGCGCAGTGCGTTCCGGCTTTCCGTCTCACGCCCGGCTTTTTTGTAGAGTTGCGCCAACTCAAGGTACGCATCCGGCCGAGATGGGTCGAGCTCAATACTGCGCTTCAACTCCTTGACCGCCTCCTCCGTTTTGCCCGCATGTTCGAGGGCTGTTCCCAGGCAATACACATAGCGCGCGTTGGAGGGTTGCTGCGCCGAGGCGCGCGAGAACATCCGGATGGCCAACTGGGTCTGGGCTTGCGCCAGCAAGACGGATCCCAGGTCGGCCTCCACCGCCGGATCCTGACGCTGTTCGGAGGGCAACTGGGAAAGAATCTGGTAGGCCTGCAACAAGTCCGGCCCGGCGTGGCTCGCGGACGCCATCTCGAAATAGGCCAAGCCAAGATCACGGCGAATCAGCACAGGATCCGGCTCGCGCCACGCCTTCAGTTCGGGACTGTCCCCACCCTCGAGCTGGCCGTGCGGTTTACGCGGGATGCTGTGATCGGTGACGGCGGAATGGGCCACATTGGTCGGTCGAAGCCGAGGCATGTGACAGCTCACGCATTCCTCGGCTGGCTTATGGCGCCCGGCGGCGAAGAGATCGCCATGGCAGGAGATACACACTTTTTGGATGGCCTGCGCGCGGTTCTGCTGGTTGCCCTGCTGGTTGCCGTGCGGATTGTGGCAAGTGCCGCACCACAAACGGCCGCCGCTCTGCTTTGCGCACTGGCTCTGGGCCAGCAACTCGCTCTGGCTTACCGCGCGCAGCGCGCCCGGAGCGGCAGGACGCAAATACGTAACGAAGACGCTCTCGGTGGTTTGGCCGGCATCGAAATCCCACCAATCGCGGCCGGGATTCAATATCCTGGTATCGCCTTCCAGGTGGCATTGCTCGCATACGCTATCGCGCCGGTCCGGCGCTAACTTGGCCGGATTTACGATGGAGCCTGGGCCGGGATTCTTGAGATGCGCGGCCGCGGAGCCGTGGCACCTTTCGCAAGAGATCGGAGTGAAGGGAGGATCGCCGAACTGGTTGTCGGTTCCCTTGACTAGATCCACCGATCCGGTGTGGCAGAAGAGGCAGCCGCTGGAGATTTGGTGCGTGAAATCGAGATGAGAATCGGTCTCGTAGCCGGGGGTCAGATCCCAGCTTTTGGTTTGTGTATAGTAGGAAACCGGCGATTGAAACAGGTATCGTCCCAGCCGAACCAAGTAGCTGTAACCAACAATGCCGGCCCCTACCGAGTACGCGACTGGGTATTTGGCAACAACGCCACGGCGCTCGAGCCGGTGTTCCAGCTGGGAATCGTGCTTCTGGATAGTGATGGTGCTCGCCGAGAGTTTGTGAACGATGTGGCCTTCATCGAAAACAGAGGGAGGGCCGATGGATCGGCCCATAGGGGATCGCTCGAACGCGGCGACTTCGGACGGATGGCAGCGGGCGCAGGGTTCCTGGGCTCGACTGGTGGCCAGGCACAGGAAGAGCAGTGCGGGGGCGGCCAGAAGATGGCGCCACATCGGAGGGCAATTTGCTAGTTGGCAGGCGAAAGCGCCTGCCCCACATTTTTTGCGGCCCGGCATGCTATCCATCATAAAGAAAAAGGCCGGTAGGGCTTCCCCTACCGGCCGATAATCAAACGTTAGCGATTAACTTAGAAGCGGAGCGTTCCCGAGAACTGCAACTGGCGCATGTAGCCGCCGGCTGCTATCCCGGTGATCTGTCCAGCGTTGGGGCTCTGAACGTCGGCGTTCGGCATACCCAGATTGGTGTGGTTGAACACGTTGCGTGAATCGGTACGCAACGTGAAAGCAAAGCGCTCTGTGAATTTGAAGGTCTTGAAGGCCGAAAGGTCCTGTTGGATGAAATGCGGACCATACAGCGAGTTGATCGGGTAGTTCCCGAACGAATTGGAGGCCGGCCATTCAAATGGACCGCTGGTGCACTGTTGGGTCGGGCATCCGACGAACCACTGATTCCGGTTGCCTTGTGCCCCGGCGTAGGGGTTCCCGGACCCTTGGACGGGCCGGTTGTTCGGTCCGACATTGGGCTGGATGTTGGTGGGTCCGTAATTCTCAAGGTCCGGACTGAATGGGAATCCGCTGTAATAGGTTGTGATTCCGCTCAGTTCCCAACCGCCCAGAACCATATCCGCCGCTCGATTCATGCTCGATCCCCACCTGCGCCCTTTACCAATAGGAACGTCATAGGTTTGTGCGAAGGTCCACTGCTGGTTGGGGAAGAAACCGCTGTTCCCGGTGCCGGCGGAACGATCGTACAGGAAGTAATAGTTGTTGTCGTAGCCGTTATTTCCTGGCGAGTCACTCCACGACCGCTGGTTTGTGTAGCTCACTTGGAGGTTCCAACCCTGCCAGGCTCTTACGTTAACCAGTCCCTGGAAAGAGTTGTAGTGCGCGTTGGAGCAGTCGCAGTAATAGGAAAGTGACTGTGTCCACCCGTACAGGTTGTAGTACGGTTTGTCCAGGTTGGTATTGGAAACTCCGGGAACGAAGATCGCTTCGTTGGGGTTAACCGTCTGACCGGAAGTTCCGATAAACGCATGCCGGTCCTGGTTTCCGACGTAGGAGCCTTGCACCGCGATCTTGTTGGTCAACTGGTGCTGAATAGCGATGTTGTACTGGTAAACGGTCGGCAGCGTCTCGATGGGAGGACGGAACTTCGGGGTGATTCCGTTCGGTAGGGGGAACGTCCCATTCGAGCTCACAGCGGTGGTCGGAGGTGCGGATGGGCCCTGGGCCAAGTTAAACACGTCGGCGAAATTGGCCGTGGCAGTGAGCTGCTGCTGCGACAAAACTGGCGGATTCTGGGTCACATTGTGTCCGAACGTGGATCCGAAGACGCCCAGATCGTAGGACCAGCCGTAGCCGCCGCGGATGACGGTCTTTGGAGTGAGCTGGTAGGCGAAACCGAGTCTGGGCGCAAAATTGTGCCAGTCCATGTTCTGAATGCCGTGGGAGGATACTCCACCCTCACCAAACACATACATCAAACCGTTCGCCAGATCCAGCGTAGCGCCGTTACCGGGAGCGTTCACAGTTTCTGGGAAGACCATTTCCCAGCGCACGCCGAGAGTGATGGTCCATTTGGGGGTGGGGCGCCATTCGTCCTGTCCATACCAGAAGAAGCGCTTCTGCTGCTCCTGAGCGTTGGTACTGCTGCTTACATAGCGCGTGAAATTGGTCGCATCCCCCAGTTCGAATGTTGCGAGACCGATACCCGGCGATGCACTCTGACCAGCGGCCAACACCTCTCCGGTGTTATTGCCGCTAAAGGTGAGCTCACCAGCACGGTGGCTATCGCTAGGAACCCGAAGATTCTCCGCATAGCGGAGATCGGCGCCGAACTTGAAGGTGTGTTTTCCAATGGTGTGGGTTAGGTTGTCAATGAACTGGAATTGCCGTTCGGTTTGAGTGAGGGGGCAATTGCACTGGTTGACGCCGAGTGCGTAACCAAGCTTGTAGTCGTTATCCGGAGCGTTGATGTCGAAATACGGCATGCCGGAAGTGTAAGTCTTATCCAGGTTCAGGCCGGGGATTCCCGCCTGCGTGGCAGGATCGGTACCGTAACCTTGCGGTACGTCAAAAACGTGATACCGCATCCAGCCGAAGCGGAATTCGTTGATCGTCGTCGGGCTGACGGTGTAGGTCCACCCGATGGCTAAACTGTCGTCCTGAGATACTGAACTGCCGGCGTAGTTGACGAAATCGGGACCACCTGCCAGCACGCCGAATGCTCCCGGCGCGGCCTCGGTAAAGGAAGCGTAGCTATACCGGCCGAAGATGGTGTTCTTCTGGTTCAGGTAATAATCTTCGCGCGTGTCCCACTTGTTATACGTGATGGCAGTGCCGCCGTTGACGTCGTAGTTGTTAACGAAAGGCGCACCGCTAATCTGCTGATAATTCGGGGCCGGGAAGTAGGCCATAATCGCCTGAGCCTGCGGGCTGATCATGCTGGCGGGGATGGTGTTGTTCGCAAACGGCGTTCGACCGAGGCCTGTGGTCGGGTTGCCGCTGTTTGGATTGAATATCTGATATTGGCTGTTGAAGGCCAGCCACTGACTGAAATTGCCCGACCGGCTGAGCGCGTCGGGGACGCTGGTAATAATGGAACCGCCTTGAAACTGCCGGTTCAGCTCAGCGTCGCCGAAGAAGAACAGCTTGTTCTTGATGATCGGGCCGCCGATCGAACCGCCGAACTGGTTCTGCCGGTAGAGAGCGGACGGCAGCGATCCAAAGGGATTTCTCGCGACAGTAACGAAACCTGGCGTGTTGATCTGGTTGTATTCGAAGGCGCTGCCATGGAAGTCGTTGGTGCCCGATTTGGTGGAGTAGGAAGCGATACCTCCGCCAACATAGCTGAACTCCGCGTCGAAGTTCTGCAATGACTGCTTCACTTCGGCCAGCGAGTCGATGTTCGGATTGATAACGATGATTCCAAGGATCGGGTCCTGGTTCGTGGTTCCATCCAATTCATAGCCCATCTGGGAGAAGAGTTGGCCGTCCACCACCATCTGAATACTGTTCTGCGGATTTTCATCGGAGGCGTGCTGCCAACCAAGCTTCGCGGTGCCGGGCTGCAGCAATTCCATGGATTGCACGTTGCGCGAGATGTTGGGAAGGTCCTCAATCTCCTTGGAAGTGAACGTCTGCTGAATGTCGGCTCGATCAGATTGCAGCAGCGGCGCGACCGCAAGCACTTCCACTTCCGTCGTGACCTCGCCAACTTTGAGCGCTACGTCGAAGCGGGCCGCCGCGTCGACCTGGACTGGGATCTCGTTCGAGGCCACGCGCTGGAAACCAGCGGCCTGAATCTCCACCTTGTAAGCATCGGGAATCAACTGCCCTTTGTTGTAGTTACCGTTGGCATCGGTAGTAACCTCAAACTTTGTACCTTTGCTTGCATCGGTAATGGTGACTTTTGCATTCGCCACAGCGGCGCCACTGGCATCCGTAACGGTGCCGTAGATGGAACCAAATACCTGCTGTGCAGAGGTTGGTGTGGTGAAGGCTACTAAAGCCAGAATTACGGCCAGCCAGACGGTCAGGAAGGTCCTGCTTGAATTACTCATATACTGTGTTCTCCTTGGAACATCCATGTGAGACTTGGTACAACCCCATAGGCCAGACATTGGCCAAAGCAAATACGAACTCCGTTTAGTTTGGGGCTACTAGTATGTTTATACAAGTTATTCCTAGGTTTGATACTGTTACATGAACTAAAATCAACACTTGCAAAAGTTTGCGGACTTTGTTACCCTCGGGTAAATGTCGGTTACCGGGGTCGTGGTCGCCGAACGCGAAGAAAAGCTTCGGCAAGTTGAACGCGTGGTGGGGAGCGATTTGCTGCACGGGTCGGAGTCTCTGTGCAAGCTTTTACGCTATCTGGCGGAGCACTGCATCGACCATCCGGGGGCTGCAGTTAAGGAATACCAGATCGCTACAGAGCTGTTCAAACGTCCCCAGGATTTCGATCCTAGGCTGGACGCCACGGTCCGGGTACAGACCGGCCGGCTGCGCTCTAAGCTGTCCGAATACTATGCAGGCGTGGGAAAAAAAGACCCCTGGATGCTTGAGATTCCCAAAGGTGCCTACTCGCTGGTATTTTACCCGCGTAACCTGGTTCCGGCAGCGGATCCACTAGCGCCCGCTCAGGTTCTAGACAAAGCGGCCCCCAGCGCACAGGACCGTACGCCGCGCCACAGTGCGTGGCTCACCACCGTAATCATTCTCTCGGCAATTTCGGTATTGTTGGTCGCGGCGCTGGTGACGCTGTTGTTGAACCGCGCCAATGCCCGGCGGACGGCTAACCCGGCCCCGCCGGAAGCGCCTGCGGCTCTGGCATTTCTGTGGAACGATTTTGTGATGACTCCCGAAGAACCGTGGGTGATTTTCAGCAACGCGGAATTCGCGGGGCGGCCTGAAACCGGCATGCACTATTACAATCCAGCCAGCGATCGAGGACAGCCGATCCTGGATCACTACACGGGCGTGGGCGAAGTGCTGGGCATCCACGAGCTGGATCGCGTGTTCGCGTCGCTGCACCACGGGCTCAGAGTGAAGCGGGGGCGCCTGCTCTCGCTGGACGATGCGAAGAACAACGATCTCATCTTTGTCGGATCGCCATCGGAGAATCTTTCGCTGCGCGAGATTCCCACCACGCAGGATTTTGTTTTCCGCAGCGTTGACAAGGGACCTCGGAAGGGCGATCTTTCGGTAGTGAACGTGCATCCGCAGAAGGGCGAGGAGAATTCGTACATCTCGACGAAGGGACTTCCCATCACTGAGGATTATGCTGTGATTGGGCTAATGCCGGGAATGAATCCCGCGCGCTGGGTGATGTTGCTGGCCGGCCTTACGACAATCGGTACGCAAGCCGCGGTGGAATACGTCAGCCGGTCCAACACGGCCGAGGATCTGGTGAAGCGCATCGGAGGACCTGTTTCCGGCAAAATCGCACCGTTCGAGTGTGTAGTGCGCGTGAAGGTAACGCAAGGCGTGCCGGTGCAAGCGGACCTGGTGGCGCTGCATTTGCGGCATTAGGTTGGGGCGTGGGGCAGGCGCTTTCGCCTGCCAACCGAAAAAGCTCTCACTTCGATTCGGCGCCGCGCACCTTGCGCGCACGCTTCTTTTCCTTGCGCGGCAACCTCGACTTGTTCTTCTTGGCGAGTTTTGGAATCTTTTGCGAAACTCGTCCTTCCGGATGCGCCAAGCCCGTTTTGACAGCAATCGTTCCGATGGTGGAACCGATTGCTTCGGCTGCAGTCTGGAGCAGTCCTTTCTCTTCGGTCTTCGGCGCCGCTTCTTTGGGTTTTGGCTCCTTAGTTTTCGGCTCCTTGGCCTTCGGCTCTTTGGCCGTCTGGTCTTTCGGTTTCGGATCCTTCGGTTTCTGTTCTTTCGGTTTCTGCTCTTTTCCGTTTGCCATTCTCCCAGTATGGATGTTTGGCGTGGTACTTGCACTCCGCAGTGTCATGTCACACCCTAGCAGCGCGTTTCGCTATCTGTGTTCGGAGCTTGTCAGTGTGCTCTATGAAGACCGTTTCAGCGGCGTCCGTGAAGCTCTGGGCAATCTCGAAGAAATCTCATCCACCAGCGCGACCGTCCTGGTGGAGGAGCCGCTGGAAGACGGGCGGCCCGTTTCATTCCGGGTAAAAGGCCATGCTCTTCATGGAATTGTAGAATCCACCGACTTTGTGTACCAGCTGGGATGGTTCGTCAGAATCGGACTCAACTCCACTTCCCGATGGCACGTGAGGATGTTTATTCCGGAGCATTTTCTGGCTCTCGGTGAATCCGCCTTTTGGCTGGAGACAGAATCTGTCGCAATGTGCGCGAGCTAAGGCGAAAATCTTATGCGGATGCTAAGGTAACTGAGAAAAAGCTGCCGGTAAGGTTTACGCTGAGAAGATGATCCTTGGTCGCTCCCGGTGGGCCAGGTTGGCGCTCCCCGGCGCATTTCATGCCGCAGTGCTCTCCGCCCAGTTGATTGCTCCGGGCCAACCGGTTCCACACACTCCGAATCCGCCTGTCGTTTTCCTGAACGGCTATCAGGAAGATTGCAGCGGCTCATCCTTCGCGGCAACGTTCGGGATCGCTGACCAGGTGCTTCAATCCAACGGCCAGGTGAGCCTCTTCTTCGACAATTGCACGGTGCCAGGCCAACCTTCCATCGAAACTGTCGGAAGCGCCTTTGCCAGTTACTTGGCCGCGCTCAAATATGACGACGGCACGACGGTGGATATTGTCGACGTGGTCTCGCACAGCATGGGCGGGCTAATCATCCGCAGTTACTTGACCGGCAAGCAGGAACAGGACGGCGTGTTTTCGCCTCCCGCTACGATTCGCATCCGGAAAGCTGTTTTCATCGCGTCGCCCAACTTTGGGACAGGAATCGCGGCGTTCGGGTTCGGCCTGAACGACCAGTTGAATGAGCTCACCAGCGGCAGCGAGTTTATTTTCGATCTGGCGACGTGGAACACCGGAACCGACGATTTGCGCGGCATCGACGCCGTTGCGGTGGCCGGCAATGGAGGCACCGGAGAGGCCACCATGCCCGGTTTTGACGATGGAGTGGTGCCGCTGACCAGCGCGTCCCTGGGCTTTTATCAGCCGGCGCGAACGCGCGTGGTTCCCTACTGCCACGTCGATGGCGGCGGCTTGATCACACTGGCCGGTTTGTGCGCAGCGGACGCGAAGGGCATCGCGCTCATCACGTCCGCTGACCATCCAACGGCGCAGATTCTGGTGTCATTTTTGAACGGCACCGCGGAATGGCAGACAGTGGGGCAGGCAGCCGAACAGAACAATCTTCTATCGACTTTGGGTGGGCTATACGTGCGGACGCGCACCGCCTCCGGCCAGCCTGAGCAGTATAATTCCGCTACCGCGGCCGCGATGAACTTGAGCAAGTCGAACAATCAGATTGCCTACACCAATGCGCTCACAGCGGGTCAAGTGACCATCGACGCGGCTACTCCCTCGGGGAATTTAACCGAGATTGTCACTGTTCCCGCTGGAACTGACCTGCCCGTTACTCTGAAGCCGGGTCCAAACATCGTGCGTGTGCAACCGGCCGCAGCTTCGGTTTTCCCATTGACAGTCGCCCCTAGCATGATCGTTTCCATCTTCGGAGACGCGCTCGCGCAGTCTACCATTGAAGCCGGTTCCGTTCCGCTGCCAACCATGTTGAGTGATGCGCAAGTGATGCTGAATGGCTCAGCGCTGGAACTGTTTTATGTGTCTCCAAAACAGATCAACGCCGTTTTGCCTTCTACCGCGGCGGGATTTATGACGTTGACAGTTCAGAATTCTTCCGGCGCAAGCACTGTGAATATTGTCGTGGAGGCCGCGCATCCGGCCGTATTCACCCAGAACAGCACGGGCTCAGGCCCAGCGGCCGCGATCGACGCCCGCAATGGAATGCCGGTATCGATCGGCAATCCTCTCCACGCCGGTGACTACCTGGAACTGTTCCTGACGGGTCTCGGAGCAGACACGCAAGCTCAGGTGACAATCGGTGGCGCAAGTTGTCCGGTGACCTACGCCGGCCCCGCACCAGGCTTCGTGGGCCTGGATCAGATCAATTGCCAGGTTCCGTCGGGGTTGGCCGCGAGCGCGGCCGCGAATCTAGTCGTAACTGCGGGGGCGAGGTCCAGCAATGTGACAACTGTCGCGGTGGAGTGAGGCAACATCTTAGCCACGGATGCACACGGATGCACACAGATAAATCGGGTTCGTTTCATCCGTGTGTATCCGTGGCCATTTATGTTTTCCCCGGAAACAACAACTCATGCACATCCGGCTTATCCAAATCCACCTTGCGCACCACACGCGCCGGGAGATCGATACGCTTGGGCGGCGTGGCTCCGTTGAGTTTATCCACTAGCGTCTTCACGGCTTCGAAACCCATCTTGAATGGATCTTGCACCACCATGGCGTCTATAACGCCGGCCTTCAGGTCTTCAATCAGCGAGTCGCTCGAGTCGAACGACACAAATTTCACTTTGCCGGCAAGCCTGCGCGACTTCAGCGCCAGCGACACTCCAATGCTGGAGGGTTCTGACGATGCGAAGATGCCGTTTAGATCCGGGTGCGCCGTCAGGATATTCTCCGCAGCGCCCATGGCCTTGGAGCGATCGGACATTCCGAACTGCCGCGCTACCACTTGAATCCCGGGGAACTCGTTCTTCATGACGTCGTCAAATCCGCGTTCGCGATCCATGGTGGATGCGCTGCCGGGAGCGTGCATGACGATCGCCACAGTGCCCTTCGCGCCCACCAGACGCGCCAGCTCGCGCGCGCCCATGCGTCCGGCCTCGTAGTTGTCGGTGGCTAGAAACGTCAGGTAGTTGGTGGAATCCACGCCGGAGTCGAACACCACGACAGGAATGCCCAGCTCCGCAGCTCGATCGAGCGAGCGATTGAGCGCGTTGCGCTCCGCCGCCGCTACGGCCAATCCGTCCACGTGCTGGGCGATCATGGAATCCACGATCTGCATCTGACGATCGTACTCGGTCTCGGCGGGCGGGCCGTTCCAGATCATGTCGACCCCGAATTTCTGAGCGGCCGCTTCCGCGCCTGAGTGCACGGTGATCCAAAAAATGTGCGAGGTCGCTTTGGGAATTACAGCGATACGTCGCTTCTTGCTGGTGCGGCACGAACTGAGCAGGAGCAGCAAAGCCAGCGCGGCAGCCAGCTTACTCCGCACACCAACCGCCGTCGATCAGAATATCCGTGCCGGTGATGAAGGAAGCATCTTCAGAACACAAGAACAGCGCCAATTTCCCGACATCTTTCGGATCGCCCCACCGACGCATGGGCGTGTGCGACATGAACTGCTCGCTCTTCGCCGGATCGTTAATAATAGCCTCGGTCATTTCGGTCGCAAACGGACCGGGACTGATGGCCACCACAGTGACGCCCTCGCGCGCCATCTCGAGCGCCAGCGATCGCGTGAAACCCAGCACGCCGGCTTTGCTGGCGGAGTACGCGGTTCGTTGCGGGAGAGAAATGTGCGCCATGATCGACGTAATATTGATCACTCGGCCATAGCCGCGGCCTTTCATGTGCGGCACGAAGGCCCGGCACATCAGGAACACGCTGGTGAGGTTGGTAGTGAGTACGCTGTTCCATTCCGCCAGCGTGTAGTCAACGCACAGCTTTCGGATATTGATGCCGGCGTTGTTGATGAGAATGTCCACCCTGCCGAATATTCTGCTCACCTGCTGCTCGAGCTGAAGCACTTGCGCCTCATCGGCGATATCAGCCTGGAAAACTTCTGCTTCCGCTCCAAGTTGCCGCGCTTCCGCGGCCACTGCAGACAGCCGCTCCAAATCGCGCGCCACCAACGCCAGGCGTACACCCGCAGGCGCCAATGCCAGCGCCATCGCCTTACCTAAACCGCGATTCGCTCCAGTGATGACAGCCACACGTCCAGCCAGATCCATAAGACGCCCATTGTACATGGTGGGAAGTGATCCTGGCTGCGCTAATCCGCGGGCTCATCGAGCTGCTGGAACAACTCCGCGAAATCGACCTCGCCTACCAACGGTGTGGAGAGAACCAGCGTTTCGGGTTGCCGGATGCCGTTCTGATCCGCTTCGACTAAAGTGCGCTTGTACGGGTCGACAACCCAAATGTGCGGAATTCCCGCAGCCAGATAGTCGCCGATTTTCGCGAGCATCTCCGCCGCCTGATCGTCGGGCGAGACAACTTCGATCGCCAAGTCAGGCCGTTGCAAAATTGGCGTGATCTGGTGGGGTAGGGCTTTCACGCAGATATCGGGAATGCGGTAACGCGGCCGTTCGCTCACCTGCACCCGCTGCTCGGTGAAGACGCGGAACCGGCGTTCCCGCCGCCTCGACAATAAAAGTCCGACAATCAGAGACTGCAGCAAGCTATGAAAATATTCCCCCACGTGTCGCTCCACAAGTTGCCCCTCCAGATACTCCATGTCAGGGTGGTAAGTCGTGCGCAGATATTCTTCAACCGGCACGGCGGAGGACGTCGCCATCCTTCTAGCATAGGGCATTCTCGAATTTCTATGGCGAAGCTCTATTTGGAGAACGTGCCGAACGATCTATACGAATCGTTACGGGAGCGAGCTCGCTCCAACCGGCGCTCTATCCCCGCCGAAGCATTATCTTTGCTCGATCAGTTGCTACCTACCGCGACCAAAGTACGTCGCCGGGCTGCCTTCTACAGGCGGATACAACGGCTTCGCTTAACAAGGAGAGCGACCAGGGGCGGATCATCCGCTGAGGAACTATTGCGCGAGGACCGTCAACGTTGACGCATATGCTAGACGCAGCGTCGCCGCGAAGTGGTTTCTTCCAGCGGCAGACGAGCCGCTAACGGCCGAGGCTCGTCGGCTGTTGCGGCTCTACGCTAAGGCTCAAGTCGGTCTGCCGGTACCGGACTTGTTTTTCCCGGAATTCTCGAACATCTTTTGGAAGGCAGCGCGGAGGCTTTCCCACTTCCCCACCGGTCCGTTAATTCAGCCCGCCATCCAGATTGCTCGTGCCTACGACCGCGCGGTGTACGACTGCGTTTACGTAGCGTTGGCAGTGGAAACGAATACGCATCTGGTAACGGCGGACCAGAAGCTCGCCAACTCAGTTCCCGGGATGCCTGTGACGTGGCTCGGCCTTATTTAGTTGCCGAGCAAGTTATCCTGAAAGTATGAGACAAGTGGCTGTCGTTGGCATCGGCAAAACTGCGTTCGGAGCGTTTCCGGATCGTGACCTACGATCGCTCGCCGTGGAGGCTGGTCAAAAAGCGTTGGAGAATGCCCACGCGACAACGTCGCAGGTGGAAGCGTTTTATCTCGGAAATTTCGCGGGGCCGTCGTTTGTCGGGCAGAATCATCTGGCGCCCTATGTGGCCGCTGGAATGGGAATGACGGGGATTCCGGCTACGCGTTTTGAAGCAGCTTGCGCTTCAAGCGGTGCGGCCTTCTTCCATGCGGTGTCCGCGGTCGCAGCTGGGCTTTACGATGTGATTCTGGTAACTGGCGTGGAAAAGATGACGTCGCAATCCACGCCCAAGGTCACCGAAATCTTAGCCGGGGCGGGCGATCTGTGCGGCGAAGTCCGCGCCGGGGCAACCTTCCCAGCGCTCTTTGCGATGATCGCGCGGCGGCACATGTATCAATACGGAACCACGCGCGAGCATTTGGCCGCGGTGGCCGTGAAGAACCACCAAAACGGCGCTAAGAATCCGCTGGCGCACATGCGCAAAGTGATCACCATGGAACAAGCGCTCAGCGGGAAGCCGATCTCGGAGCCGCTTACGGTTTACGATTGCTCGCTCATCAGCGATGGCGCGGCTGCGGTGTTGATCGCGCCGTTTGAGCGCGCCTCGGAGTTCACCGACAAACCCATCCGCGTGCTCGGCATTTCGCAGACCTCCGACAACGTCGCGCTGGATGAAAAAGCGGACATCACGACATTTCGCGCCGTCCAGACCTCGGCCGAGAAGGCTTACAAAATGGCCGGTGTGAAGCCTACGGACATACAATTCGCCGAAGTGCACGATTGCTTCACTATCGCCGAAATCGTAGCCATCGAAGATCTCGGCTTCGTCAAGAAAGGCGAAGGTGGACCGTACACGCTGGCCGGCGGGACGTGCATCCAGGGGGAACGGCCGGTGAATACCAGCGGTGGACTGAAATCGAAAGGTCACCCGGTGGGCGCTACGGGCGTGGGGCAGATTTGCGACGTCGCGCAGCAGATCAGGGGCGAAGCAGGTGAGCGGCAGGTGCAGCGAAACTCTCTCGGTCTCGCGCAGAATCTTGGCGGATCGGGTGCCACTAGCGTGGTCACAATTCTGGGGGCTGCATGAACAGCACCTTGAACAACCCAGGTTCTGGAGTCGTTTACACCGAAACTGTGGTGTACTCACCGCCTGAAGCGTACGTCAACGACGTGCCTTATCAACTAGCGATCGTGGAACTGGAAGGTGGCCGGCGGCTCACGGGACGCATTCAGGGTGAGCGTGCTCATATCGGCGATCACGTTTCCTTCATCGAGTTTCGCAACCAGGTTCCGTTTTTCAGAAAATCAGCATGAAGCTCGCCGAGCGGATGAGCCGCATCGGCGTGGAGGGCGCCTTCAAAGTGCTGGCGCGGGCCCGTGCGCTCGAGGCCCAAGGCCGCGACATTATTCATCTGGAAATTGGCGAGCCGGATTTCGATACGGCGCCGCATATCGTGGAAGCGGCCAAGCGCGCACTCGACGAGGGTTTTACCCGTTATGCCCCCACGCCGGGATTGCTGGAACTGCGCCAGGCTATCGCTGCGCACGTCTCGCACACGCGCGGCATAAACGTCGGGCCGGAGCGCGTCTCCGTGGTGCCCGGCGGCAAGCCAATGATCTTTTTCCCGATGCTCGCCTTAATCGAGCCTGGCGACGAGGTGATCTATCCCGATCCGGGGTTCCCAATTTATGAATCGATGATCAACTTCCTTGGCGCGACGCCGGTGTCGATTCCGCTACTCGAAGACCGCGGGTTCTCGTTCGACTTGAATCTGCTGCGCGACAAGCTCTCGGCAAAAACCAAGATGCTGATTCTGAATTCGCCCCACAATCCAACTGGCGGCGTGATTCCCTCGGCCGACATCCAAGCCATCGCCGAATTGGTTCGCGAACGCGATCTGATCGTTCTGACCGACGAAATCTATTCGCAGATTTATTTCGACCAGCCGCCGCTGTCCATCGCCGCCGTTCCGGGCATGCTCGAAAAAACCATCATCCTGGACGGATTTTCGAAAACCTACGCGATGACCGGCTGGCGCATGGGTTACGGCGTAATGCCGGAGTGGCTGGTGGAAGCGGTAACCAAGCTGATGGTGAATTCGAACTCCTGCACAGCCACGTTCACGCAGAAGGCCGGGATTGCCGCACTCACTGGTCCAGAGGACGAGACGGCCAAGATGGTAGCGGAGTTCCGTCGCCGCCGCGATGCTTTCTGCGCGGGATTGAACGGGTTGCCCGGGTTCCGCTGCAGCCTCCCCGGCGGCGCGTTCTACGCATTCCCCAATATCACCGGCACCGGATGGAGCTCGGATGCATTAGCAGATGCGCTATTGGAGAAAGCCGGTGTAGCCTGCTTGAGTGGGACGTCGTTCGGGAAGTTCGGGGAGGGTTACCTGCGGTTCAGTATCGCGAATTCGTTTGAGAAGTTGATGGAAGCGGCGGAGAGGATCAAAGATTTTTTAGCCACGGATAAACACGGATGAACACAGATTAGGTTTCGCTTTATCCGTGTTCATCCGTGGCTATCATTTCAGCGCACCAAATGTCAGGCGACGTGCTGCGCCCGGTAACGGCCAATAATCCCGTTCATCTGGTCTTTCAAACGAAGTTTCAATTTCTTCAGCCGATGCTCTTCTAACTCCTCTTCCGGAGTAAGATGCGGCTTGGCTTCCAGGGCCTCAAGCTGCGTGTGATATTGCGCGTGCTGCTCGGCCAGATGCCGGAATTCTTCGTCCGTTTTCATCAGGTGCGCTCTCAGCTCATCCTGCGTGTTCTCCATCAGGGTCCTGTCTCCTTTGAGTAACCATTTTGAGTAACCATTTTGAGTAACCATTTTGAGTAACCATTTTGAGTAACCATCTTGAGTAACCACGCCGAGTAGGTGGGAACTGCTTGCTCGGTGGGATAGGTTGTCAGCTCTAACGTTGTCACTTCTAACATTCTTCTCGCGGGGGTCACCGACGGCCCCCTTCATTTGTGACAGTATCATGAAAAAACCCTCATGACAATCCCCGCCTCGGGTGGGTTTTCATAGTACCCAGGCCGGGAGCCCACGGCTTCGAATCCCAGCCGTTGATAGAGCTGCCGCGCCCCGGTGTTCGACTCCCGTACTTCCAGGAAATGGGCGCCCGGCCAGCGCGTTATCTCGGCACGCAGAAGTTCGGTTCCGATGTGCATTCGGCGAAGGTCGGGACGCACAGCTACATTCAGAATTTCGCGTTCGCCATCCCCCACCGTCCTTGAGACTACGAAACCGGCGATCTGGCCGTCCAACATGGCCACCTGGCAATCGAAAGTCAGGTAATCCGGCGTCTGCCATTGCGATGCTTCGGGCGCCGTCGCTTGGATCGCCGTGATCTGATCGAGATCGGCTGCCACCGCTCGGCGAATTTGGACGCGCGCGGGCAGCAATTCGCGCAGCAAGGCGCGCTGCTGGATGCCGATCGCTCGCCAGTCGAAATTGCGTTCCACGTGAGTGCGGGCGGCCGCGGCCATGCGCTCACGCAGATGGCCATGGATGAGCAATGCCTCGACGCCTTGCGCGAAATCCTGTGGCGTATCGGCGATCCACACGTTGACACCGTGCTCTAGGCCCAAGCCCGCGCATCCCGATGTCGTGGACACCACGGCGCGGTCCATGGCCATGGCCTCCAGCACTTTCAGATTGGTTCCTGCCGAAACGAGTGTGGGAACAATGGCGAGATTGGCTTCCACATAAAGCGGCCGGACGTCGGCGACAAACTCGAGTAGCTGGACGCGGCCGTCCGAAAGGATCGACGGCAGACCAGTATGCTCGCGCCAGTAAATTAAAGGATTCGGCCCTGCGACCACGGTTAATTGAACGTCCGGTAGACGCTCGCGGAGCGCCGGCCAAACCTGTTCGATAAAAAATCGATACGCGACGATGTTCGGGAAATGGCGAAATGAGCCGACGAACAGCAATCGTTGGCCGGGCCGCTCAATCTCGGGCGTAAAGCGCGCCAGGTCAACACCGTTTGGAATTACAACCGCATGCGGCTGGCCTAGCAGCGCACGATCCTGTTCCGACATAACCACCACGCGCCGGTAGCGCCCGATCCATTTAGTTTCGAATCGCCGCCAGCGCCAGTAGTCCCACCATCCGCGACGCGTTCGCTCCCGCACCTGCCGGCATAATTCGAACGTGACATCGTGCTCCACCAGCACATCGCCGGCATAGGGTGCGAGCATCGTATATTCAACTTGCACGGCTTCGATCTTGTATTCGCCGCGGATGCGCTGGAGCGCAGAAAGCATCGCGGGAGAGTGGAACTCATGCACTTCCTGAGGCAGCAGCGTGGACCAGCGCGGCTCGCGATAGCGCGATTTTCCCACTAGAATCACGCGCGCGCAAAGTTCCAGTACCGGCTGGAAATCATCATCCGATTCGCGATCGCGGAACGCGAACAGGAAAATATCAAATTCTCGCGCCATCTCGCGCAGCAGGTTGAAGATCCGAACCGCGCCGCCGTGCGATAAGGGATAGGGAAAGTAGGGGCTCAGCACGGCGATCCGGCGGCGGCGAGCGGCGAGCGGCCGTCCCTCGATTTCCTGAACGTTCGTCGGATAAACCGAGCGATCTTTTTTCCACGGCGCCAACCATTTCGGACGCAGAAAGATGCGATCCAGCGGGACGCCCTTCAGAAACAGCCAGGACGCGATCACAGTGCTGACCCGCAGATGGTGCCGTTCCAACCGTTGGTTGTACGCCAGGATCTTGGTGGGCGCCAGCAGAAACGCAGCGCGCCGCAACGTGCGATAGCCAGAGTCCGGCGTGAACAACACCACTGCCAGGCCGATTCGGTAAGCGCGGAAGCGCCGGCGGAGTTGCCAGTAGCCGGAGAACCCCTCCGCTGTTACCAGGAAATGACGCCGCTGCGGCTCCAGTTGCTGGATTTCTTCATGCATCCGCCGGACCAACTGAGGATCGCCCGAGGCGAAAGAGACGATGATCGCCTCCGGGTCCTTGCCGAGCATCCGGAAGATGAACTGCTTGAGCGCTCGCCTCAACGGAATTCGATGGTAGTAGCCACGCCCGCCGTTTTGAGTTTGGCGTTCGGCTTGGTCTTGTACTGAACCGTCACTTTGCGCTGGGATTTCTGCGCTCCGCAGGCCAGCGCTTTTTCACCGCCGCCCGCGATCACAATCTGCGACGGATCGCCCACCAAAAGCTGGACAGTCTTGCCGTCGGAAGTCTGGATCACGAGTTTCGCCTGTTGCCCCAGGCAATCCAATCGCGCGAACACGCCTTCGACAGTTGCATCGCCATTCTGCATCGCCTCATACCAACCCTCGGGTTTGGGAAGCGCCTTGCCGTCGGGGTTGAGCCGCTTGCTAGCCGCCTCCTCGGCTGCATGAATGGCCGCATCGCTCTGCGCTTTCACGCGATGGATGTCTTGCTCACGCTCGTCGGCGATGCGCTTCTTCTCGGCAGCCTCGAAATCGGCGCGCTCCTCCTCGGCATCCAGACGCACTTGATGAATGCGGGCGCGTTCTTCCTCCGTTGCGGCCGCGCGCTCGGCGCCGGCCCAAGCTTTCTGCGCAGCCGGATAATCCTTGGCCGCGGTTTCGGTTTTCGCGAGCAATTGCCAGTAATCGATATTGCGCGCGTCCAAAGCGGCGGCCTTCTTCAGCAGCTCGGCCTTCTGCGTGAGATCGTCCTGCCGCTCCGCCATGCGCAGGTACGGCTCCGCCCAACGCGGATTCAGCTCGCTCGATTTCTTCAAATCCTTAACGGCCTTGGCGGCATCCGGTTCCAGTCGTCCCAGCTCAAGCCACGCTCGCGCACTCTCGCTTTTGGATTCGATGGCGCTCTGAAACAGGCTGCGTGCTTGATTATCCTTGTGTTCCTTGAGTGCGATCAGTCCAAGACCCTCGGCCGCTTGTGCTCCATGCAATGGAGTGTAGGCCGCTTCCGCCTGGCCGGATCCGGCAGCCAGCAACAGATCCGCCACGGCGATTTTCCCATCGTCCGGATCAAGCTGCATCACCTTGAAATCGCGCACCGAGCTCAAGGCGCGCCCGGATACCGATGTGGTTCCGAAATTTCCGGCTTTCAGATAGGCGTCCGCCTGGTCATTAATCTGCTTGGCGGTTTTCTCGAAGGCATTGTGACAGGCTGCTTCGAGGTCGCCGCTGTGTTCGAGGTTAGAAACCATCACGCGGCTGCGGCCAGCGTAATTAGGATCGGTGGTGACCAATTGCATCAACGCCCACCCGTGCGAGCGTTCCGCATCCGGGACCGGCGCACCGAGCGTGACCCGCGTACCGTTTACTTCGAGCGTCGAGACCAGCTCGATGAGTCCGGTTTCAATCTCCTGAGGCAGCCGCGTAGTGTTTTCGTAGAGCAGAATGCGTGCGAGCTCCTTCACGCTCTCGCGCGGGAAGACTCCGGATTCCGCTATCGCCATCATGCGCGCATCGCGGCCCAACGCAAAGTTCGCCGATGCCGCCGGCATTCTCTTGAAAACCAACACGCGCACCGGCCAAACCATCCTCATTTCTTCTTTGCCGGTAATAATCCGGAGCGTTTCACGCAGCTGCTCAAGGAACATCAGCGCCTCACGCGTCGGCTTATCGCCTGTGTTCGAAAGCACTTCAAACGACCCCGATTTCAGCCCAGTCCAGTGGTCGTCGGCGCTCAAGAGAACCGCAGCCAAAAAGCACAAAAGCAGACGGCGTAACACGATTGTATGGTAGCTAAAACGGTTATTCGGTTGTTCGGTTGCTGCGTTCTTCGGTTGTTCAGTTGTTCGGTTGCTCTGTTCTTCGGTTCTTCGGTTCTTCGGTTCCGAACGCGGAATTGACGAGGCCGCTCCGAATTATAGGAACCGAATAACCGAATAACTGAAGAACGGAACTAGACCCGCAAGCGAGAGCTGGAGCGCTAATTCCCCCCGGCCTCGGCTTTGTCGCGGATTCTGGTCCTTTCGCATCCACCTGGACCATTCAACTAGCGAGAACGGCCCTCTCCGCGTGATCCCCGGCTCACATGCTGCCGGTGTACTGACTGACGGCGAGGTTATGGATTATGCGAAAAGGCACAGTCCCCTCGAATGCCCGGTGCCTCGGGGCGGTGTGCTTGCCATGCGGCCGGAGTCGCTTGATCTGGCGTCGGGCATTCGTTTGGCTGTCGCTTGATTTGAGTTCGGCGAACCGATGAACCGAATAACCGATTAACCGAACAACGGGAATTAGCGCGCAGGCACGCTAGTTCCCTATGATTATGTGCTGCGTGGTAATGACGCCCACCGAATTGGTGATCGCGATATCGGTGCTGATGATTTGCGTCACATCGCCGGTTACCGTGAACTTAGCCAGCAGTTCAAACATGCCGCCAGTGGTGATCGGGTCGAAGTACAGCTGGAAATCGGAAGTCTCATCCACGCGGATCACGCCCGGCTGCAAGGTGTCTCCATTCTGGTCGAAGAATGTGAATGCAAGCTGGGACGCCGAATAGGTATTGTCGGACGCCGAGATACTGATATCCACTTCGCCGCCGACCGGAACTCCCGCCGGTTCGCCGTTGCTGATGATCCCTCCCAAAACCTGGATGCCGGTTGCGCTTGCAATGTTCACTGCGGCAGGCGCGATGATCAAGCTCGCCTGCGCGGCCGGCGTTGTGCTTGGGTTCAAGGTCAACGTGAATGTAATGGTCCCGGCCGTGGCGCCGGTCTGGAACGCCAAGTCTGATTGGCCGCCGTCGAACATGGCGGTGGTGTCGCCTGGGGAAATACTCACCGTGGCTTGGCGCAAGGGGCCGGAGAGAAACTGTATAGACGTGTCGTCCGGATGGCCCTGCACACTGGATTGAAACGTCATGGTCAGAGTCCCCGTGCCACTCACTTGCGACGTCGACGCGAGCGGTATCGAAACGTTGTTCTGTTGCACGCTCTGTCCCACCGAGGAGCCGAACACGATGGATGCCAATGGCAGCGGCGGACTCAGCCCTTGGCCGGTCAATACAAATGATCGCTGATCCACTTCGAGCGAGCCCTGGGAAGCTTGGCCAGACGTTGGCTGGAACTCCACTTGAAAGGAAACTGTCTGACCCGGAGCGATGGGAATAGGAGCCGTTGCTCCAATGGGCCCCTTGAATCCCGTGCCAGTCACCGAGAGCGTCCCCACTGAGACCGCGGCGCTGCCGGGATTCGACAGGTTGAACGTGAGCAACTTGTTGCCGCCGGACGCGACCGAGCCGAAATCGATAATCGCGCCAGCGGCTAGCGGGATGTTGCTGCCGGCCAGTGTCAACACCGCCGCCTGGGTGCCCGTTCCCAGCAGGATAATCTGGATGGTGTTGACCTGCAGATTCGCGCTGTAAGAGGCGATGCCCGGCGGACTGAAGGCAACGTCGAACTCTACTTCCGACACCGCCGACCCTGTGTAGGGCGCGATGATGTACGGCAGGGAGGGGACGTTCGAAAATGAAAATCCGTCGCCGGCCAGTCCCAGAGCTGTGAGGGTAGCTGGGCCGGTCCCGACATTGCGCACCCGGAATCGCGTCTGGAGGGAGTCACCAGGACTTGCAGAACCCACGTTGAATAGCGATCCGACTGCCGTTTCATTCGTCCCGTCAAACTGAAAGACCTGGAGCTGCGCCAGCGCCGACAATGGTCCGAGCGCCGCGAACAGCAGGACGCGGGCGATCATTGCCGCACCTCCGGCAGCAGATAGTACGCTTCATGCCCGGGCTGAATGTTAAACGCGGACAAACGTCCGCTGGCGAGATCGGTCACCTGGACCCAACCATCGCCCATCTGGCCGAACGCGAGGCTCGCCGGCAAGTGCGCGGCGATATGTTTCTCAGTGCCGTCTACGCTCCGTACCACCACGCCTTTCGCATCGCGATATACCAGCCCACCCGAGGCCAGCATCAGTACAGGAGCGGTGACTCCCGGAAGCGCCGTTTGCCACACAATCGCGCCGGTTGCCAGGTCCACGCCAAGCTCCCACAGCCCCGAGTCGCGTTGGACAATCAACGCAGTTGGCGAGGAAATCGACAACACGGTATCGTCTGTCTCCAGCGGGACGGTATGAAAGGTATGGCCATCCCACACCGCGAGCGTCTTCGATTGTTGAAAGTACGCAAGCGCCGGAGACTCGTCGATTGAGAAGGCGAATAGCGCTGGGCCGGCTGGCGCATCCACGCTCGTGATCGCGCGCCCCTGCTGGTCGATCACAGTTAGGGCCGAGTCGGATTTCAACATTCCGAAAGCTCCCGAGAACCCGGCAGAGACAATTCCCGTTGACGCCGCACGGCCAACCAGGAAATTTCCCGCCAGGCCAGTGACCGGTCGAATTCCACCTTGGCTATCCTGCATGAATCCAACTTGCGGAGGCGCGAGCGATCGCTGCGCCCAGCCAGCCGACGAT
>Ga0187851_10001159_pt1 | contig 25703 bp, 22 predicted proteins | sample June2016WEW_6_10_FD_132997 | JGI IMG/M metagenome (GOLD analysis project Ga0187851, IMG submission 132997) | Peatland microbial communities from SPRUCE experiment site at the Marcell Experimental Forest, Minnesota, USA - June2016WEW_6_10 | ecosystem: Environmental > Terrestrial > Soil >...
CTTGTTGTGGCCGTAGGGAACATCGAGCGAAAGGAACTCGGCGTTGGCGCGGCCGTTTTCCGGCACTTCCACGGTCTTGGTCTCGATCACGCGACTGTTCAACAGCAGGGTCACCGTGCGCGTGGCCTTCTTGGTGGCGTACCCGGCGATGGTGGCCAGCACGCGCGTCTTGCGGTTGTCGTAAACGCGCCGCGGAGCCACCACGTTCTCGACCGCGAAATTGGGCGTGTCCGCGTCGGCCACCGGATGAACTTCCAAGCGGATATCCTCGTTGAGACGCAGGTCGTTGAAATTCGGAGGAAAGCCCGACTGCTGCATGTCGGAATAGAGCTGCACCTTCACCGGAAGCTGCAGCGAACGGGCCATGGAACGGGCGGCGCGAGCCAGCTCGGCGAAGGAAGTGCGCGTGTCGGAAGGCTCGATGGCGTCCACCGCGGCCAGCAGGGGCGCGTGGTCGTCGGTCACCTCGCTCATGGCCTGCACCCGGGCGCCGAACGCCAGCGTCTGGCCGCGCTGGCCGGGACCGAGCGCCGCTATGTCCGATTTGGCCATCTGCTTGGCGCGCGGCAGCCGGTCGCCGGCGCGCATGCTGAGCGAATTGTCCACCGCGAACATGGTGATCTCGCCCGTGCGCCGCCCCGCCAGGATGGTCCGATTGATATACGGGCCGGCGAACGCCAGGGCGAGCAATGCCACCAGCGCCGTGCGCAGCGCGAACAACACCAGGTACCGCAGACGGCGGTGCTTGATGGAGCTTTGCGTCCGGCGCTCGAAGAACATCAGCGAGCTGAAGGGGAGCGGCGTGCTGCGGTGCTTCTTCAGCAGGTGCAGCCAGATGGGCAGCCCCACCGCCGCCGCGCCGGCCAGAAACCATGGCGTGAAGAAGCCCATCTACATCCTCCCCTGGCGTATGAACAGGTACTCGCGCAGCCCCTCGTCGAGCGGCCGCGACGTGTTCATCAAGAAGTAGTCCATCCCCGCCGCTTTCGCCTGGTCGCGCAGCTCGCGGATGTGCGAATCGATTTTATCGCGGTACTCGTGCCGAACATACTCGGGCGAAACTTCCAGCGCCGAAGCCGCATTTTCCATGTCCACCAGCAGGACCGGCTGCCGGAACCTGGGCGCAATCTCCTGCGGGTCGAGCACGTGGAAGAGAATGACCTCGTTGCCGCGATGCCGCAGCGGCTCGACGGTTCGGATGATGACCTCGGGAGACTCGTAGAAATCCGAGATCACCACCACGATGCCGCGCCGGTGCAGATAGTTCAGGAAATGGATAAACGGCTTGGCGAAATCCGTGCGCGCGCCTTTCTCCGCCTTCTCGATGGCGTGCAGCAGCCGGAAGAGCTGTCCCTGCCGCGTGGAGGGGGCCACATAGTTGAGCACGTCGTCGTCGAAAACGATGAGCCCGGCCGCGTCGCGCTGCACGTTGGCCAGATAGCACAACGAAGCCGCCACGAAGCGCGCGAAATCGAGCTTCGAGACCGGCTGCGATCCGAACCCCATGGAAGCAGAGGTATCGAGCAGCACCAGCAGTTGCGAATTGGTCTCGCCGCGATAGCGCTTCAGATAACAGCGCTCCGTGCGCGCGAAGACGTTCCAATCCACGTGGCGCAGGTCGTCCCCCGGCGAATAGGCCCGGTACTCCGCGAATTCCTGGGAGAACCCGAAATCCGGCGACCGGTGCAGCCCGGAAACGAAGCCGTCCACCACGGTCTTGGCCACCAGGTCGAGGCCGGAGATGGAAGCGAGCGTGTCGGGGTCGAGGAAGCGCTGGAGCATTATGAGGCCTCTCTCAAAACCGGGGAGCCTTTTGACGCGGAGACGCGGAGACGCGGAGAAGAATTGAGGTCGGGAGTAATCGGCTCTTCCGCCGCCGGGAGAGCCTGTGCCGACAGTGGGGCCTCCTTTGACGCGGAGACACGGAGACGCGGAGAAAAGCCGAGATCGGGATTGATTGGCTTTCTTGTCGCCGGGAGACCTGGCCCCTTGTAGAGGTTGACGATTCTTTTCAGGCCATTCTTGAGGACCGGAACATTGAAATTGATCAGCAGCCCGACTTCCCTGTTGGAAGCCCTAAGATATGTCAAGAGTTGGGCGCAATGCACGGGAGCCGTTCCTTCGGTGGCCTTGATTTCGACCACAACCAAATCCTCGACCACCAGATCCATGGTGTAAGCCGACTCCAGCCGTATCCCTTTGTAGTGAATCGGCAGATAGACCTGTCTTTGAAATCGCAGCCCTGCCTGACTTAACTCGTAGCAGAGACACTCCTCATAAATCGATTCCAAGAGCCCCGGCCCGAGATGCCGATGAACCTCGATTGCAGAGCCAATGATCCGCTCGGTGAGCAAGTTCAAACCGGGTTCGGCTCCTGGTGAGCCAGTTTCTCCGGCCTCGGCGGCGACCTCGGCGTGTTCGTTACCGTCGGTCCTCATTCTTGAATTTCTCCGCGTCTCTGCGTCTCCGCGTCAAAAGAACCCGCCTCCACTCCAAACCCTCTACTCCCTCGGAGGCGCTTTCCACTCCAGGATCTTCTTCAGGATATCGTCCTGCTTGAGGTGATCCGATTCGGCGTGGAAGTTCAGCAGGATGCGGTGTCTCAGCACCGGAATGTAGAGCGACCGCACGTCCTCGTAAGTGACGTGGTAGCGGCCGTGCATCAGCGCACGGGCCTTCGCCGAGAGCACCAGGAACTGCGCCGCGCGGACGCTGCCGCCATAGTTCACGTATTTCTTCACGAAATCCGGGGACGCATCCTCGGTCGGGCGCGTCACACGCACCATATCCACCACGTAGCGCGCCACGCTCTCGCCGATGGGCGTCATGCGCACGAGCTGCTGGAATTGCAGGATCTCCGCCGCGTTCGTCACCGGGGACGCCTGCGCCACGTGGGTGGTGGTCGTCAGGTCCACCACTTGCATCTCTTCCTCCGCCGAGAGATAGCCGAGCACGGTGTTGAACAGGAAGCGGTCGAGCTGGGCTTCGGGCAGCGGATAAGTGCCTTCCAGCTCGATGGGGTTCTGGGTGGCCAGCACGAAGAACGGCGGATCGAGCTTATAGTTGTTGCCGCGCACGGTGCAGGCCAGCTCCTGCATGGCTTCGAGCAGCGCGCTCTGGGTCTTGGGCGGGGTGCGGTTGATTTCGTCCGCCAGCAGGATGTTGGCGAAGATGGGGCCCCTCACGAAGGTCCACGTCCGGCGCCCGTTGGCCGGGTCTTCTTCGATGATATCCGTGCCGGTGATGTCGCTGGGCATCAGGTCGGGCGTGAACTGAATGCGTTTGAAGGCCAGCCCGAGGGTTTGCGCCATGGTCCGCACCAGCAGGGTCTTGGCGGTTCCGGGAAGCCCGGTGATGAGGCAGTGGCCTCCCACGAACAGGCCGATCATGACCTGCTCCAATACCTCCTCCTGGCCCACGATCACGCGGCGTACCTGCGTCACGATCTCGGATTGCACCTGGCGGAAGCGTTCTATGAGCGACCTCAATACGTCGGGATCCATCTGCGGCGTCACGGTAGTTGACATGGCCATCCTGTTCTCATTTCTCCACTATGTCGCGCGGAGTTCCACTACTTTCCGCGGCGTTCAATTCCAGCAACAGCTTCTGCGCCGGCCGGTAGCCGGGCGCGGCTTCGAGCGACGAAAACAACGCGTCCAGGGCCTGCTCCGTCCGATGGTTCGCGTTATACGCGCGCGCCAGTTGGTAATACGCCTCGGCGGGATCGATGGGGTTGTGCACGGCCGCCGCGCGAAACTCCCGGACCGCACCCGCGGCGTTTCCCATCTCCAGCCACAGCGCGCCCAGTTTCTGGTGCTGCGCGTTATACATCGGGTAAATGTAATTGAGACGCTCCAGCACTTCCGCCGCTTCCTTCTTGTTGCCCGCTTCGGTCAGCAGGTCCGCCAGTTGCATCAGGCTCGCGGGGTTGCGCCCGCCGATGTGGGTATAGCGCTCCAGCTCGGCGACAGCCTCGGGCTTTCGATCCTTCGCCAGGTACGCGGCGGCCAGAAACTCATACACGCTGCCGGGCTCCACGTAGTCTTGGAAGAGGTCCCGAATGGCCGTGCCCAGCTTGATAACGCCGTCGTAATCCTTGGCTTTGGACATCTCGACCAACTGCTTGAGCTGCTTCAGCCAGCTTTCGAAGTTGTCCACCGTTGTCTTCGTGTCGGCTTCCACAAAGGCGGAGAATTGCTTGTCGAACTCGGCCGGTTCGATCTTCAACTCCTTGCGCACCACGGTGGGAGTGTCGTCGCCCGAGCCGAAATCGCGCAGCATGGCCAGAATCGTGTCCCAGCCGTACTTGGCCGTGATGTAGTCGCATATGCGGCCGCCCTGGAAATAGCTCACCACAATCCGGGCCGGCGTCTGGGGGTGTATGAACCCGCGGTCCAATTCGGCGATGGGCAGCAGCTTCTTGTCCCGGATGGCCACAATTACTTCGGGGTTGAGCCGATCGCCCCACTCCGGCGAGACCTGGGTTTCCTCGTGCACCGCCAGGCCCTCGGTGAACCATCGCGGCACGTGCGAGTTGGTCATCGAGAGGGTGAAGACGTGGCTCATCTCGTGCCACAGCGTGGAGGCCCAATGAAACTCGCCGGGCGTGCGCCCCGAGGGGCTGTCCATGACAATGGTGTAGCCGAAGGTGACGCCCAGCGCGCCCAGGCCGGGCATCCCCAGCGCGCGCACCGCGAAATCGTCGTGGTTGGGGTAGACCTCGACTTGCACCGGCTTTTCCAGCTTGTACTTGTACTTCTTTTCGTAGGACGCCAGAATGCGGTCCATCTCGGCTTCGAAGTAGGGGCCCAGCAGGTCGCGCTCCTTCTTGTCCATTTTCAGGATCACGCGGGGCGTCTGGATGGTTTCGAACTTCTTGAGCGTATCGAGCAGGCGCAAGGAATTGGTGGTGGCGGAGTCGCGGTAGTCGTTGTTGAAGCAGGTCTCGAGCTGGTTGAAGGCCTCTTCCTGCCGGCCCATGCGCATGAGGTTGACGCCCAGTTGCGAGCGTGCGCTGTACAATTGCGGGTCGAGCGCAACGGCCTTGCGGTAATACTCGATGCCTTCGTCGTAGCGGCGGTTCAGCACGAAGAATCGCGCCTCGGTCTCATATCCGCGCGCGTCGTGGGGGTCCCAGGGGCTCACTTTCTTATCCGCCAGCAGGTCCATGGAGGCCAGCACGGCCTTGCCCTGAACGGAATTGGCATCGAGAGCCAGCGCCTTCTTGGCTTCTTCCACCGCCTTGGCGTCGTCGTTGTCTTCGAGCGCCAGCCGCGCCAGCAACTCCTGGGCCTCCACCAGCTTGGGGTCGAGCTTCAACGCCGTCTGGGCCAGTTCCGGCGCGCTCGCTCCGAAGCTTTCGTCGGCCACCAGGGCCAGGCCCATGTAGGCCCCGGCGCAGTCCTTCTTGATCTCCAGGGCCTCGTTGAACAGCCCCGCGGCGTCGTCCGGCTGCCCGTGATCGAGCATCAGGCGGCCCCAGCGCACGCGGTAGTCGGCGTTTTCGGGATACTTGGCGATCAGCGCCTTGAAAACCTCGTTGGCGCCAAAGTAGTCGCGCGCTTTCCACTTCTGTTCCGCCTGATCCAGGGTCTGCCCCGGCAGCGCCAGCGCGAACAGGAGCGCGGCCGCGCCCAGCCGCGGAATGATTTTCACTTGTCCAGGGCCTCCTGTGTCTTGGCGAGTTCCAGCAGGAGCTGCCCCAGTTGCTTCTTGTAGTCGTCGGCCGCCAGGGCGGCTTTCTCGTACTTCAGCTTGTCGATGGCCTGTTCGAGTTCTTCCCTCTTGTCGAGCAGCGCCCGCTTAGCGGGGTCGCGCGAGGCAGCGGCGTTGGCTCCCAAGCGCACCACCGTAAAGGAAGCCGCCAGCTTGCCTTCGCCATTCTCAGGGGATGGAGATCGCTCGCCTTCGCCCTTGCCCGTATCTTCGAGCACGGCGTGCTCCGTGGCCAGGCGCTTCTGCGATTCGTAGGCGTCGGCCGTCTTGCGCTGCGCGAAGTGGAAGGCCTCCAGCGCCGAGACGCTTTCGTTTTTGTCGGAATCGGCCTCCGGATCGCGCAGGGCCTCCGCCCAATAGCGCGCAAAGACGGTGGCGTTCTTTTCGGTGCCGCTCTTGGTAGCGGTAATCACCACTCGGGTGGGCTTGCGCAGGAAGGCGATGGAGCCTCCGCTCGAGCTGGTCATGTTCACCACGAGCTGGCGCGAGCACGGCACGGCGTCGAGCAGCGAAGCCAGCTCCGCGCCGGTGATGTCCGGGCCGGGGATGTTGAACTTGTATTCGGTCCCATCGAACGTGCCATGCCCGATGAGCATGAGCACCAGGGCGTCGGACGCTTTGGCCTGTTTAGCCAATTCCGCCATGCGCGCGCGGATCTGCTCGCGGGTGGGGGCCAGCAGGGTGATCACGTTGGCGTCGCCGGCGCGCTTCAAACTCGAGTCGATATCGTCGGCCCACATCTTGAAGCGCTGGTCGTAATCGGGCTCGCCGCCCAGGCCCGTGATGGTCACATAAAAGGTCGCCGCGGGCGCGGAGAGAGCCAGAAGGAGCAGCAATCCGAGAGCCTTTGTGGCGCACGCACTCCTGCGTGCAGCTAAGACGGGCAGGCTAAAGCATACCCCACCAAACTGCTTCATACCACCCCCCACTTTCGCCGCAGCAGCCACTCGGAGCCCTTGATCGCCAGCGCCAGCAGGAAAACCAGGGGCAAATCCCAAAGATCGCGTGTTTCGTGGGTGGTGATGCCCGCCTCCGAATACGAAATCTCGGTTGAGAGCTTGGACGCGTCAGACGGCTTATAGTAGCGGCCCCCGGTCTGCTGCGCGAGTTTCTCGAGCAGCTCCCGATTCTGCGAGGTATGAAAATTCTCGGCCACGCCGTCTTCGCGGCGGAAGGTCACCACGTCGTTCCCCACCGCCTCCTGCTCGCGCCCGGCCAGAATCTCCACCACGTACGAGCCCGGCTTCTCGGCGCTCCATTCGCCGGTATAGACGCCCTCTTCGAGCGGCTGCGGCATCAGCTCCAGAGTGGCGTTGACGCCCTCCGGCCCCATGAAGCGGGCCTGCACCTTGGCGTTATTCACCGGCTTGAATTCCTTGTCGCGCACCTCGACGCGCACCGGCACGCGGGTTTCGTCGGCCAGCACGGCCTTGGGGGTCGTGCCGGTCACCTGCCCCGGCGCATCGGTCACCAGGTAGCGGAAAATCTGCTGCCAGAAAGCCGGCTGGGTCTTGTCGGCGTGATCGGTCCACATCTTCCAGCGCCAACTTCCCCCGGTGCCAAACACCATGGTGCGGCCGCGCCCGTAGTTCTCGGTTACCAGCAGGGGCAGCGGGTGGCGTCCGGCGGGGGTGGATTCGAGCAGCACGCTGGCCCCTGGCTTGGCCTCTCCCACTTCCTGGTAATTCGCCATTTGCGGCATTTTCTTCCAGCGCTCGGCGTTGCGCGCGGGGTCGTCGTCCAGCCGGCAGATGACGCTCTGCGCGCCCGCGGGGGTGAGCTGCTGGCCGGTGAAATCGCGATGGAAGGCGCCCTTGGCGTCGGGCAGCCTGGTGGGAACCAGCTCGGCCAGAGGCGAAGTCTGGTATCCGCCGTCGGAAAGCGAGGCGCGCCCGCCCAGGAACAGCAGGCCGCCGCCGCGCCGGTCCACAAAATCGCGAATCAGCGCCTGCTGCCCGGGAGTGAAGTAGCTGGCCTCCGCGCTGCCGATAATCAGCCCCTGGTAGGCGAACAGCTCGTCCGCTTTACTGGGGAACCCATCCGCCAGCTCCTTGTCGTCCTTGGTTCCCTGGCGGTAAAGCTTGTTCTGGGTGGTGCGCAGTATGCTCGCGATTTCTATATTCGGATAGTCGTCGAGCGCGCGGCGGATGAACTTGAATTCCCAGCGCGGCTCGCCCTCCATATAGAGGATGCGCGGCTTGTTGTTCTCCACGTTGACCAGCCGCGTGACCTTGTTGTTGAGCGTGTTTTCTTCGCCGGCCACGGGGTCAACCGCGATTTCGAGCGTTTTCGGGCCGGCGGGACCGCAGTCGAACACCATGGATTCGGATTGCAGAACGCCGTCGCCCTGGAGCGCGATTTCGCGCGTAACCAGCGTCCTCGATCCGTCGCGCACGCTCAGCCGGGTCTTGGCGCCCGATATTCCGTAGCTCTGCAAGGTCACCTGGGCGGTGAGTTTCGATTGCGGCAGGGCGCGCGCCGGCACGACGGCGTCCACAATCTCTACATCGCGATCCGGACGTTCGCGCCCGAACCCGATGGTGTGAACCGGAATGCGCTGGCGGCGGATGGCCGAGATGGTCTCTAAGTCCACTCCGCCGGAATTGTCGGAGCCGTCGCTGAGCATCACCACCGCGCCCAAAGGCAGCGAGGAGGATTCCGCGAGCACGCGTTCCAAGGTGTCGCCCAGCCGCGAGGCCGGCTCGTTGGCCTTGAGTTGGTCGGGGCTTTGGATGCGGATGGGCTCCTTGCCGAACTCGTACAGGCGTACTTGAAACCGGTCCGACAGCGACTTGAGCAGACCGCCTTCGAGCAGCGTCCTGGCGGCGGCTTCGCGGGTCCCGGAAACGTCGGCGATCCCCATACTGCGGGAATTATCCACAAGTATGGCCACGACGTTCTGTTGGGGCTTGAGCGTCGCCACGCTCATGGCCGGGCGCCAGAGGAGCAATAGAATCAGGGCCATCATGGCGGTTTCGAGCAGCCAGATGGCTATGGGGCGCGCTCCCGTGAGCATCCCATGGTTGCGCCGCACGTGCCAGAACAGCAGCCCCGCGGCGGCCGCAATGCCGGCTGCCAGCAGCCACAACGGCCATGGCGTCAGGAAAACGAAATGGCCCTTTTCGAACAGGCTGACCGGGTACTTGAAGAAGAGTTCGAACATGGAGTCCTAGTCAGGAGTTTAGTCCGATCACAGAGTAGACGTGCATCCGGCGTCCCTGAGTTACAGACTTCCCCCCACCGAGGGAGGATTCAATTTCCAGGTGCATTCCGCCAAGCCCTCGTCTGTGCAAAGGATAGCACGGCCGAAGCAGACCCAAGCCAGGCCGCCGCCCGCCCACGCTATACTGGAACTAACCGGCGCATCCCGTGCAAGATTCCATCCGGATTCGCGGCGCGCGAGTCCACAACCTCAAGAACATTTCGCTCGAGATCCCCCACGACCGGCTCACCGTGATCACCGGCGTTTCGGGGTCCGGCAAGTCCTCGCTGGCGTTCGACACCATCTACGCCGAGGGGCAGAGGCGTTACGTGGAGTCGCTCTCGGCCTATGCCCGGCAGTTTCTCGAGCGCATGGAAAAGCCGGAGGTGGACGATATCGACGGCATCGCTCCGGCCGTGGCCATCCGCCAGAAGAACACCAGCCGGAACCCGCGGTCCACGGTCGCGACGGCCACCGAATGCTACGACTTCCTGCGCCTTCTGTACGCCCGCGTGGGCCGCACCTTCTGTCCAAATTGCGGGGTCGCCGTGCATCGCGACACCGTGGATGAAGTGGCCGGGCGGGTGCTTGCGCTTCCCGAAGGCTCGCGTTGGTACGTCATCTTCCCGTGCGGCGAACACGCCTCCACGGGCGCATTCCGGGACCATCTGTTCGAACTTCGCAAGAAGGGCTTCAACCGGCTGTTTCAGGCCGGCCGCCTGTTTGAGTTCTCCACTCCGGAATCGCTCCTCGACCTGGATTTCACCAAGCCGGTCTTCGCCCTGGTGGACCGCATCGCCATCGGCCCCGGACTGCATCAACGCGTGGTGGACTCCATCGAGATCTGCTATAGGGAAGCGGGCGAGGCCCTGTTCGAAAGCTCCTCCGGGCAGGAGCGCCTGCGCTTCAACGAGAAGTTCCAGTGCAAGACCTGCGGCATGGAATTCGCGGACCCCGAGCCGATCCTGTTCAGCTTCAACTCCCCCGTGGGCGCCTGCCCGCGCTGCCAGGGCTTCGGCCACACCATCGATTTCGACATGGAGCGTGTGATTCCGGACAAATCGCTCTCGCTCGAGGAAGGCGCCGTGGAGCCCTGGACCAAGCCCAAGGCCCGTTCCTGGCTGGCCAACTTCGCCCGCCACGCGCGTGGCAAGGTTCGCCTCTCGACGCCCTTTTACGAGCTGACCGAGGGCGAGCGCGAAACCGTTTACGCCTTCATCCGGCGCTTCTTCGACCACCTGGAGACCAAGAAGTACAAGCTCCACGTGCGGGTGTTCCTGAGCCGCTATCGCGGCTATGCCGTGTGCCCGGAGTGCCAGGGCGGACGGCTGCGCAAAGAGGCGCTCTACGTCCGCGTGGGCGGCAAGAGCGTGGCCGAAGCCGTGCGCATGAACATCGCCCAAGCGCAGCGCTTTTTCGACACTCTGGAACTGACCGCGGAAGAGAGCGCCATCGCCGAGAAGATCCTCATCGAGATCCGCCAGAGGTTGAAATTCCTGAATGAGGTGGGCCTGGAGTACCTGACGCTCGACCGCCTGGCGTCCACGCTTTCGGGCGGCGAAGCGCAGCGCATCCAGCTCGCCACCAGTTTGGGCTCGCGCCTCGTGGGGGCCTGCTACGTGCTGGACGAGCCCTCCATCGGCCTGCACAGCCGCGATACCGGGCGGCTGATCCGCATTCTCGAAGAGCTGCGCGGCCTGGGCAATACCATCGTGGTGGTAGAGCACGATCCGGAAGTGATGCGCGCCGCCGACCACATCGTCGATCTGGGCCCCGGTGCGGGAGAACACGGCGGGCATGTGGTTTTCGAAGGGCCCATGGGCGCCCTCATGAGCGATGGGACGGGCTCGCTCACGGCCCGCTACCTGCGCGGCGAGCTGCGGGTCTCCGCGCCCCGCGCCCGCCGCCCCGTGGATCCCCGGCGCGCGCTGCGCATTCTGGGCGCGCGGGCGCACAACCTCAAGAATATCGACGTGGAAATACCGTTGGGCATGATGGTGGCGGTCACGGGCGTTTCCGGGTCGGGCAAATCCACGCTGGTGCACGATGTGATCTTTCGATCCCTGGAGGCGCCGCGCAAAGCGGCCAGCGTGGAGCAGGAGCGGGCCGTGGACGACGATGGCGAATCGCTCGGCGCTCCCCGCGTGGCGTGCCGCAAGGTGGAAGGCGCGGAGCGCATCGCCGAGACCGTCATGATCGACCAATCGCCCATTGGCCGCACGCCGCGATCCAATCCGGTCACCTATATCAAGGCGTTCGAAATCATCCGCGCCCTATTCGCCTCCACGCGCGAGGCCGAGCGGCGCGGGTACACGCCCGGCCATTTCTCCTTCAACATCCCGGGCGGGCGCTGCGAGACCTGCCAGGGCGATGGAACGGTGACGGTGGAGATGCAGTTCCTGGCCGATGTGGAGCTGGTGTGCGAGGAATGCAAGGGCACGCGCTTCAAAAGCGGGATTCTGGAAATCCACTATGGCGGGCTGAACATCCACGAGGTCCTGAAACTCACCGTGCGCGAGGCCATGCAGTTCTTCGGGGCCACGCCGCGACTGGTGCACCGCTTGAAGGTGCTCGACGACGTGGGTCTGGGCTACCTGCGGCTGGGGCAATCCGCCACCACGCTTTCCGGCGGCGAAGCGCAGCGCGTCAAGCTGGCGGCCCACCTGGCCCTGGCAAGCTGCGAAGGCGCGCTCTTTATCTTCGACGAGCCCACCACCGGCCTGCACTTCGACGACATCTCGAAATTGCTGGCCTCCTTCCAGCGGCTCATCGAAAACGGCGGCAGCCTGATCGTGATCGAGCACAATCTGGATGTGATCCGGGCGGCCGATTGGGTGATCGATCTGGGCCCCGAAGGCGGCGAAGCCGGCGGGACGGTGGTAGCCGCCGGAACCCCCGAGACGGTGGCCGCCGCCAAGGGCTCCTACACCGGCCAATACCTGCGCGGCGCGCTCCCATGCGCCCGGTCCTGAAGGGCCTGAGCGTGGGCAATGGGCGGTGAATGTTGGTAAGCTGGCGCCGGTACGCACTATGGACCGTGTCCCATTCCAGGTTACGCGGGCCGGGGCGCTTTACGATGGCTTGGGGCGGCTGCCGGTCTCGATTCTGCTCGACAACGTTCGCAGCTTGTACAATGTGGGGTCTTTCTTTCGGACGGCCGATGCAGCGGGGGTTGTGAAGCTGTATCTTTCGGGGATCACCGGCTGTCCGCCGAAGCTGGCGATCTCGAAGACCGCACTGGGAGCCGAGTTGTCGGTTCCCTGGGAGCACGACTGGGAGCCTCTTCGGCTGCTCGAAGCGGCGCGAGGCAGGGGTTGCGAAATCGCCGCCGTGGAGACCACCGTTCATGCGGTGGACCTGTTCGACTGGCGGCCGCGCTTCCCGGTGTGCCTGATCTTCGGCAACGAAGTGGAGGGCATCCGGCCGGAGGTTTCCGGATTCGCGGACACCCACGTCCGCATACCCATGCTGGGGACCAAGCACTCGCTCAACGTGGCGACGGCCGGCGGGGTGGTGGTGTACGAGCTGCTGCGCAAGTACCGCGCGCTAGGGGTACGATAGGATTTGTCCCAGCCGCTGCCTCGCCTCCGCCCGACCCTGGACTTCATGCCGTCGCCCTCGGCGGAGCATCCGGGCCTGCTGATTCGCGATCCGTACCGCTTTTCGGACGCCGTCCTGATAGTGCCTCCGCCGCTGGTGGCGTGCCTGGAATGCTTCGACGGCGGGCAGACGGACCTGGACCTGCGCGAGTTGCTGGTGCGGATGACGGGCAGCCTGGAAGTCGGCGAGATCGAACAGGGACTGGTGGAGGCGCTCAGCGGGGCTGGATTTCTGGAAGACGAGACCTTCGGCGCCATGCGCGAACAGCGGCTCCGCGAATTCGCCGAAAGCCCGGTGCGGGAGTCCGCCCACGCCGGCGGGGCCTATCCGGCCGCGCCGGAGGAACTGCGCCAGACCCTGGCAGGGTACATGGCCGGAGATGCCGCCTCGCCGCCGCGCGCGGCCGATGACGGCCTGTTCGCCATCGCCGCGCCGCACGTCAGCCCCTCGGGCGGATGGCGATCCTATCGCACGGCATACAGCCTGCTGGGTCCGCAGCACCGCGACCGCACCTTCGTGATTCTGGCGACTTCCCATTACGGCCAGCCCGAAACCTTCGGATTGACGCGCAAGAGCTTCCGCACGCCGCTGGGCGATGCATCCCCCGATCTGCCCCTGATCGACTGGCTGGCCGCGCGCGGCGGCGATGGCGTATCGATGGAGGATTTTTGCCATTCCTTCGAGCACACCGTGGAATTGCAGGTGGTTTTTCTGCAACACGCGCTGGGGCCGGGCGTGCGCGTTCTCCCCATACTGTGCGGGCCATTCGCGCACAGCCTGATTCACGGCGGCCAGCCCGAGGACGACGACCGCGTGCGGCGGTTTCTCGATGCGCTGGGCGAGCTTAGGGAGCGCGAAGGCGACCGTCTTTTCTTCATTCTGGGAGTGGACATGGCGCACATGGGCGCGCGTTACAGCGACAGCTTCGGCGCCCAGGCGAACCAGGGGGCCATGGCGGAAGTGGCCGCGCGCGACGCGGCGAGGATCGCGCGCATCGAAGCGAGCGACGCCGAAGGCTTCTGGGAGCTGGTGCGCCCCAGGCGCGACGACCTCAAGTGGTGCGGATCGTCGCCCTTCTATGCCTTCTTGAAGACTGCCCCGGGGGTGCGCGGCGAGCTGCTGAGCTACGAGCAGTGGAATATCGACGAACGCAGCGTGGTGAGCTTCGCGGGGATGGCTTTTAGAAAAGAATAGCGGTCCTATTTCTTCCCGCAGTTCACCGAAAAGACGGATTTGGCGGTCTGGAACCGCTGCGGCGACAGAATGGCGAGTTGCACCCAACCCGACATGGTCTTTTTGACGGTCCATTTGGCCGAGACGTTTTGCCTGGACGCCCTGGCGAAAGTGAGGACCTTCTCGGCGTGGGGGCCGTCGCTGCGCAGCCACTGGTAGGTGACTTGGAGCGGGCCATCGGTCTCGATGTATCCCGTGAAAACCACTTGGGCCGGGCAGCCCGCGCCCACGGCCGCGTGCGGGTTCAAGTAGAACGAGCGCACCGAGGCGCCCCGCGCCACGAATGGCGCAAGGGCCAGGAGCGCCAACAGGGGGCAGAGGCGTCCGAGGTTCACACTATTCTCCGATCTCGATTTTCGGTCCCTCATCCGCGGCCGCCTCAGCCGCGCGGGCGATGACGCCGAGGGCGAGATCGAGGTAAGGGCGGCCTTCTTCGCGCAGAGCCACGGGGTCGCCCGTATCGCCGCCGATGCGCACCCGCGGATCGAGGGGCAGCTCGGCCAGAAAATGCACGTCCATCTGTTCGGCCGTGCGCCGGCCGCCGCCATGGCTGAACACGTCGATGCGCTCCCGGCAGTGCGGGCACGTCAGGTAGCTCATGTTCTCCACCATGCCGAGAATCGGCACGCGCACCTGGTGGAACATGAAGACCGCCTTGCGCGCGTCTTCGAGCGAGACGTCCGAAGGGGTGGTCACCACAATCGCGCCGGTGATGGGGGCGGTCTGGATGAGGGAGAGCGCCACGTCGCCGGTTCCAGGAGGCAGATCGATGATCAGGTAGTCGAGCTCGCCCCAATCCACGCCCCGGAGAAACTGCTGGATGACGCTGTGCAGCATGGGGCCGCGCCAGATGAGCGGCTTGTCGCCGGGGTTGAGGAACCCCATGGACATCAGCTTGACCCCGTACTGCTCGAGCGGCTGGATGCGCTCCCCATAAGCCATGGGAGTGCGATTGATTCCCATCATGAGGGGCACGTTGGGGCCGTACACGTCGGCGTCCATGAGGCCGGTTTTATGGCCCAGGGAAGCCAGGGCCACGGCCAGATTGACGGCCACCGTGGTCTTGCCGACGCCGCCCTTACCGGAACCGACGGCGATCAGGTTCTTCACGCCGGCAATAGGCACTTTGGGCATTTCGCCCGGCTGATTGGGAGTCATTGGTTTTATGGTAGCAGCAGAGGCCGGCGCGGATGCCGGGTTGGACGGGCGCTTTCGCCTGTCGACGCGAGCGAAGCTTGGGCGCTGGCGGATTCGCGGGAGATTGGAATCGCGTGTGAAGCCGGGACCACTGCGGTATGATTAGGGCGTGCAGGAACTTCGTCGAATCACGGTCAATCCAGCCGTCATGGGCGGCAAACCGTGTATCCGTGGCATGCGTGTGACCGTGGGGATGATTGTCGGGGCAATTGCCGCGGGTCGCACGATTCCGGAACTCCTGGCCGATTTCCCGTATCTGGAGGAGCCGGATATCCGTGAGGCTTTGGCCTACGCGGCCAGCCTCGCTCAATGGCGCGAAATCTCTCTGGCCAGTTGATGCGCTTTCCGATCGGCTTGAGCCGGAACTGCGCGCTCTGGCTCTACTAAGCGCTTGTCATGTGATAACCATCCCAACCGCTCCCTGACGGTCGCGGCTCGCCAGACTCTCAACGAGCCGCGACCGTTAGGGAGCGGTTGCCGGCAAATGGGCTGGTCATTTCCTGTCAGGCCCTAAGCGCTATTGCAGATTGCGCCGAGGCCCTGGAACGAGGCGCGATTCTGACGCTTGACTGGTCCGACAAAGTCAGGGCTCGGCTGCTGCCGCTGCGGTGAGGGATGGTGACGCCATTTCAAGACCACAACCGCGATGCACCTTAGCGACGGCTCTCGTTCGGGACGCTCAACATAACTTCAAAGTCCATCTGCTCTATCGTCGGAGGCGCCCCTGCCTCCAGGTGGCCAAGCAAAAGACGGGTGATCGTGAGGGCCCCATTATCGAGCCGGATGTGGGCCGACACCGTGCTCGCGGTTGCCGGATTCCCTGCCAACTTGGACAACTGCTCGTCTTCTGCACGAGTTGTTACAAACCTGAATTGCCGGACCTTACCTGGCCTGTTCACATTCAGCGGACCAGGGCCGTTCGGCCCCGAGTTATTACTATTCCTAAAATCCGCTGCGCAGATATCTAATGCGCTAAAGCCGTGGAGCGGCCCGGTGGCAAGATCAGCGAAGTTCTCCTCACGTGATGGTCCGATCCAGAGATGCCAACCGTCGCAGTTGGCCGTCCTCCATTCGGTCGGGGCCAGGCCAAACGCAATGCCGTGATTGAGGCGATGAAGGAAACGCTCGCCCCGCTTGACGGTACCGCGAATGCGAAGCTCCTCTCCGAAGCCGGGACAGGAAACAAGCGTCAGCGCGACCGCCGCGGCTAAGACGCGATTCACGACCGCATTGTACCGTCTCGCGAGTGCGCCATGTACAAAAGACGTTATCGTAAACGGCCCAGGCGCATGGGCCTCAGGCCCCCTTATGGAGCGAACCTCAATCGTAGACGAAATGCAGAACTTTCTTGAGGTCTTCCCAGGCTTCGCGCTTGGCGTCCTGGTTGTAGGGGCGCAGTAGATAGGAGGGGTGGTAAGTGACCATCACCGGAATGTCTTTCCACTGAAACCACCGGCCGCGCATCTTGGTGACGCCCTCGCCGCGACCCAGCAGGGCGCGGGCCGCCGTCCCGCCCAGGGCGCACAGCGCCTTGGGCCGGATGCTTAGGATCTGGCGGTAGAGAAACTGCCCGCAGATCTCCATCTCATCGGGTTCGGGAGTGCGGTTGCCGGGCGGCCGGCATTTCACCACGTTGCAAATGTACACGTCTTCGCGCGCCAGCGCGATGCCTTCCTTGCGGGCGGTGCCCTCGATCATCTGGGTGAGCAGTTGGCCGGCGCGGCCCACGAAGGGGATGCCCTGCGCATCTTCGTCGGCCCCCGGTCCTTCACCCACGAAGACCAGCGGGGCGCGCTCGTTCCCCACCCCGAATACCAGCTTGTTGCGGCCTTCGTGCAGGCGGCACCGCTTGCAGTCGCCGATGTCGGCTAAGATTTGCGTCAGGGTCTCGGCGGTCGGGTTGGCAGGCGAAAGCGCCTGCCCCACATCAGTGCCGCTTGGATTGGCAGGCGAAAGCGCCTGCCCCACCTCAGGCGGAGCGCCCTCTGGGCCTGCCTGCCCAACATCGGCGGCGCTCGCCTCGCGCCGGTACAGCGTGCGAATCCCCATATCCCGGTAGAACTCCAGGTACTGTCGCAGTTGTTCAGTTTCCATGCCGAGGTCCGATCCCATCGCCTTTCAGGTCCGCTTCGGCTCCGATGTGGCGCAGGCACTCTTGCGTGCCGCGTCCCCACTCCTGGGGACGCTCCTGGATCGCCGCCGGGCAACGGCACGAGTGTCGATGCGGCGCGCAAGAGTGCGTGCGCCACGGAACGGCGTCAGCGTTCATCGGATGCACTGAGCGCCAGGCGGAGTTTCAGCGCCTCGTCGAAGATGCGGTCGGCGATCTCGCGCTTGGGCGCGCGATCTAGCTCGATCGTCTCGCCGGTCCGCAGCGCCAGAATCACTTCGTTTTCGTCGGATTCGAAACCCGTGCCGGCCACGCCCACCAGGTTGCCCACCACCATGTCGCAGTTCTTCGATTCGAGCTTGCGCCGCGCCTCCTGGCGCAGGTTCTCGGTCTCCGCGGCGAACCCGATCAGCAGGCGGTCGCCCTTCTTTCTTCCCAATTCGGCCAGAATATCGGGGGTGGGGTCGAGTTCGAGGGAAATGCGCGCGGCGGTTTTCTTGATCTTCCGCTCGGGCGGCTTGCTCAGGTGGAAATCCGCAACCGCCGCGGCTTTGATTACAATCCCGGCGGCGTCCAGGTTCTCGAAGACCTTCTGCCGCATCTCCGCCGCTGTGTGCACCTGGATGGTCTCCGCGCCCAGCGGCGGAGTGAGGCGCACCGGCCCCGAAATCAGAATCACGCGCGCGCCGCGCGCCAGAGCCGCCTCGGCCAACGCGTAGCCCATTTTTCCGCTGGAACGGTTGGAGAGGTAGCGCACGGGGTCGAGCGGCTCCTCGGTGGGCCCGGCGGTGATGAGCGCCACTTCGCCTTCCAGGTCGTGGCGCGTCACGGCCGCGCGCTCGATGGCGGCGGCGATGGTTTCGGGATCGGCGAGCCTTCCCGGGCCGATCATCCCGCAAGCCAGGTAGCCGCTCTCCGGCTCCACAATCACGTGTCCGCGCTGGCGCAGCGTCGCAACATTGGCCTGCGTGGCGGGGTGCGCCCACATGTTGGCGTTCATGGCGGGCGCAATCACCACCGGTCCGGTGAATGCCAGGTAGAGGGTGGTGACGAAGTCGTCGGCCAGGCCGTGGGCCATCTTGGCGATCAGATCCGCGGTGGCCGGCGCGACCACCAGCAAATCGTTTTCCTGGGCGACCGCGATGTGTTCGATGGCGCTCTCGATGGCGAACAGGTCGGTGAGGGTCTTCTGGCCGGTCAACGCGGCGAAGGTCAGCGGCTGCACGAACTCCCGCGCCGCGGCGGTCATGGCGGCCCTCACCTGGTGGCCGCGCTGCATCAGCAGCCGCGCCAATTCCGCGGCCTTGTAGGCCGCGATGCCGCCGCCTATGCCCAGAATGATCTTCATGCGCCAGCCAGGCCTACAGGGCCTCTTCCGGCTGCATCTCTTGCGGTGCCTCGCCCGTCAGGCTGTATTTCACCAGCCCGCGCCGCACTTCCTCCATGGCGATCACCGTGGGTTTCTTAGAAGATGTGGGCAGCACGGGACGCGCGCCGGCCTGCAACTGCCGGGCCCGCTTGGCCGCAACAATGATAAACCGGTACGTGCTCTGCTCGGCGTCGTCTGGAATGGTGCAGTGCGCATTGTTCCGCGGAGCTTTGTCAGCCATAATTCTCAATGCCTCTTCAAACTTGAAATGTCTCCAGCACGGGCCGGATACGGTCCTCAATCCGGCTCCGCCGCACCCGCTCCGCCCTCACTATAGAGGCCAATACGGCGTCGGACTCGGCCAGATCCCGGTTGATCAGGACGTAGTCATAAGCCTGATAGTTCCGGATCTCCTCCGCCGCGTCCCGCAACCGCCTGGCAATCACGTCGTCCGGGTCCTCGCCTCTCGCGCGCAGCCTTTCCTCAAGAACCTGGCGCGAGGGGGCCAGAATGAAAACGGTTACGGCCTCTGGAATGCTGCATTTCAATTGTCTCGCACCTTGAACGTCGATGTCGAGTACCAAGTCCATGCCCTTGGCCTGGGCCTCTTCCAGCACTCCCCGGTGGGTGCCGTAATAATTGCCGAAAACCTGGGCCCATTCCAGGAACTCGCCGCGGGCGATCATGGCTTCGAACTGCTCGCGGGTGGTGAACCGGTAATTCAGGCCATCCACCTCATGCCCGCGCGGCGGCCGGGTGGTACAGGAGACCGAAAACATCAGTCCCTCGACGCCGGCCATCAGGCGATTGACCAGCGTCGATTTCCCCGACCCCGAAGGCGCCGAAATAATGAAAACGGTTGTCATGGATAATATTGCCGGCCGTGACGATTCTCAACCCCGAAGGGGTGAAAGAAAGTAGCCCACGGCGTGAGCCGTGGGAAATAGAACGAATCCGAAAAGCCCCGGAGGGGCGTAAGATTGCGTCGCATTTGGGCCCGTTTCGCAGGTTCGCGTCGGTTCTTTCGCCCCTGACGGGGCTTGCGTAATGCCTGCCCAACCCATGGCTTACGCCATGGGCTGTTGTCTTTCACCCCTCCGGGGTTCGACGAGAGAACTGTATGTGTCATCAGCGTCGCCGCTTCATTCCAGGTTCAGCGACTGCTCGCGGATCTTGTCAATTTCGCTTTTGGCCGCCAGGGCCAGATCCGTCATGGTCAGCCCCAGTTCGCCCAGGCCGCCGGTCTTCGAGAGGATCGTATTGGCCTCCCGGTTCATTTCCTGGAGCAGGAAATCCAGACGCTTGCCTACCTCGCCGCCGGCCTCCAGCATCTGATCCAATTGGCCGGCGTGGGTCCGCAGGCGCAGCAGCTCCTCGGCGATGTCGCTGCGGTCCGCCAGCAGGGCGGCCTCCTGGGCCAGGCGCTGCGGTTCGATTCCGGCCCCGTCCAGCAGTTCGGCCAGTTTCTCACGCAGGCGCCGCTGGAAAGCCGGCGTGGCGCCGGCGCGAATCTCTTCCATGCGCCGCGCCAGGTCGCACACGGCCTGGCATCGCTGGCGCATCTCGGCCGCAATGGCCTCGCCTTCCCGCTCGCGGCACTGGTTCAGCGCGTCGACGGCCTCGGCCACGGCTTCGAGCGCCGCCTTGGCCGCGTCATCGCTCCAGGCGTCGGGCTCGCCCGAGGCCAGCATTCCAGGAATCTGCAAAGCCGCGTTGGGGTCCGGGCGCGCCTGGATGTCCAACCTCTCCGCCACTTCCCGAAAGGCGCGCAGGTAGGCGTCGAACAAGGGCCGGTTGAGCGCGCCGGCGCCTCCGGCGGAGGCCCGCGCGATCATGATATTCACTTGTACATGGCCGCGCGCCAGGGCCTGTTTCAGAACCCCGCGGATCTCGCCCTCGAGCGGCTCCAGCTCCGGCGGCAGGTGCAATTGCAGGTCGAGGCCGCGGTGATTCACGCTCTTGATGCCGACGGCGATATCGGCCTCCGCATGGGCCTTTCTCACCCGGGCGAAGCCGGTCATGCTGCGCACGCTCACTAGTCCACCACTCCTCCGGCGTCCTCGAACTGAAGCTCGTGGAGCCGCTGATAAATGCCACCCTGGCTCACCAGTTCCTCGTGCGTTCCGGTCTCCCGCACGCGTCCTTTTTCGAGCACCACGATCTTGTCGGCCCGGCGGATGGTGGAAAGGCGGTGCGCAATTACGATCACCGTGCGATGTTCCATCAGGTTCGCCAGGGCCTTCTGCACCAGCATCTCCGATTCGGTGTCGAGATGCGAGGTGGCCTCATCCAGAATCAGAATCGGCGCGTTCTTGAGCAGCGCCCGGGCGATGGCCAGCCGCTGCCGCTGCCCGCCGCTGAGCTTCACCCCGCGATCGCCGATGATGGTGTCGTATCCCTCCGGCAGTTTCAGGATGAAATCGTGGGCGAGGGCCGCCTCCGAGGCGCGTTGAATGTCCGCCATCGGCGTTCCCGGGTGCCCATAGGCGATGTTGTCCGCCACCGTGAGGTTGAACAGAAAGGTATCCTGCGCCACGATGCCGATCAGCGCGCGAAGCGACGCCAGGTCGATCTCCCGCACGTCGCGCCCGTCGATCTTTACCGCGCCTTCTTGCACGTCGTAGAAGCGCGGCGCGAGGTTGGCCAGGGTGGTCTTGCCGGCGCCGCTGGGACCCACCAGGGCCACTACCTCGCCGGCCTTCACTTCCAGGTCCAGACGGTCGATGTAGAAACCGTTGGGCGATCCGGGGTATCGAAACGAGACGTTTTCGAAAACCACCGCGCGCTCGAACCCCGCCAGCTTCGGCGCGTCCGGTTTCTCCACGATTTCCTCGGTATGATCCAGGTATTCGAACACCTTTTCGGTAGCGCCGATGGCCTGCTCGAAGATATTGTGGATTCCCACCAGGCGCTTGACGGGCTCGTAGAGCAGCAGCAGCGCGGAAACAAAGCTCATGAAATCGCCGGAGGTGAGCGCGCCGCTCTTGATCTGGGTCACTGCGTAGGTCATCACGGCCACAATCGTCAGGGCGCCGAACAGCTCGATCAGGGGCGATGAGATGGCCTGTTGCAGCACGTAACGCAGGTTGCTCTTTAGCAGTTTGCGCGAGGCCTCGCGAAACCGGCGCGCTTCGTACCCTTCGGCGCCGAAGGCCTTCACTACCATGTGGCCGCTGAGGGTCTCCTGCAAAATCTGGTTCAATTCCGCCTGCCGCTCCTGGGTTTTCCGGCTGGTCCGCCGAATCTTCCGGCCAATCTGCCGCGTGGGCAGCAGTACGAATGGCAGCACCGTGAGCGCCACGGCCGCCAGCTTCCAGTCGGCGCTCAGCACCACGAAGACGCACGCCGCCGCCGCGAACAACTGCCGCAGGAAATCGGCCATCATCTGCGAGGTGGCGAGTTGCACCTTGTCGACGTCGTTCATGATGGAGGACATGAGCTGGCCGGTGGAGTGCGCCTCGAAGAACTGCGCTCCCTGCTTCAGCACTTTGTTGAAAACCGAGTTGCGCAGGGCGGTGACCGCCGAGAACCCGGCGTAGCTCACCAGGTAGTTGCCCAGGTAATCGCAGATGCCCTTCACCAGGAACACGGCCACAATCGCCGCGCCCACCATCCTCCAGGTGGTGGCGTGCGGAATCGGCATGAACTGGTCGAGGTAGAACTGATGCCCCCGGATGGGGTGCGTCAGCAGGGGAATCCGCCCGGTCTGGGAGCGCGCGTGCGGGTCGAGCACGCGGTCGAAGACTACCTTGATCAACAGCAGCAGCATCCCCTGCGCCGCGCCGGCCGTGGCCATCGCCACCACCGCTCCCACCAGGTGCGCCTTGTAGCGGTGCGCGTAGGCCAGCAGACGATAGAGTTCCTTCATGCCGCCGCCCTTAGCCCGGCCACCGCGTCGAGCACATCCGCCACCTTCACGTGCGCGACGCCATCGGGCGATTGAATGACCTTGGCAACGGTGCGCCAGGGCCCCCAGATGGCCGGGTCGGAGCGCCCGAACACGACCACCGAAGGCACTCCCAAAGCGGCCGCCATGTGGGCCGGCCCCGAATCGTTCCCCACGAACAGCGCCGCACCCGCGAGCAGCGCTTTGATCTCCGCCAGCGGCGCCCCCGCCAGCGTGCGATACGCTCGAAAGGGCCCAAGGTCGTCCTCCGCGCCGCCGATGAACACCGGCTCCATCCCCGCCGCTTTCAAGTGCTCCGCCACCGCCAGAAATCCGTCCGCCCGCCAGGTTTTTTCCGGGGACGACGCCACGGCATGAATCACCGCCGTCGAGCGGCCCGCACTGCCGCCGGCTTCAACCACCAGCTTCGCCCGCGGAATCTCGCCCGCCGGCGCTCCCAGGTAGAATATCGCGCTCGCCAAGTGCTCGGCGGTATGTACGGTGCGCTCCATCCCCAGAATCTCCTGCGCGCGCGGAATGCGCACATTGTAGGCCGCGCGATGCCGAAAATGCCCAAAGCCTGCCCGCCATCGCGCCCCGCTCAAAGCCGTCATCCAGGCGCTGCGCGTCCCTCCATGAAGGTTCAGGCACAGAGCCGGCCGCCAACTCCGCACGGCCGCCAGTTCCGGCGTCAGAATCCGCTCGATGTCGGAGTTGCCTTGGAAGACCGCGCGGAAGCGTTCCTCCACCATCACCCCCACGCGCAGATCAGGCCGGAACCGCTTGAGGATATCGAGCGCGGGCGTGGTCAGCACGCAGTCCCCCAGGGACCGCAGCCGGATCACGGCCACCCGTTCCTCCCGCGGCAGTCCTGCCAGAACGCTTCCCACGCCTACTCTTCGATTCTTGCCTCGTCGACCAGCATGACGGGGATGTCGTCGCGAATGGGATAGACGCGGTGGCACTCCACGCACTTCAGCCCGCTCTCGTCGGGCTTTAGCTCCACGGTTGCCTTGCACACCGGACACACGAGTATTTCGAGCAGTTCTTTGCTGATAGCCATGGCGAACATTCAGTTTAGCAGGCTGGGTGGGTGGGGTATGCCGCAGCTTGCCCGGCATCGCGGGCGGGCTTTACAGTGGGCGCAGGTTTGGCTGGGAGGCAGGGATTCGAACCCCGATACGCAGATCCAGAGTCGATAAGGGCGCCCGGCGCGGAGTTGCACCACGTCGCCGGGCGCTGATTCTAAAGGGCGTGCGAGGATATGCGATTGCGCCGGGTTACCTCATGTCGCACCGTCTTGGGCACACTTTGGGCACACCATAAAAAAACTCACAGCCCCAGCTTCCCCGCGCTGTTCTCCCGGAACAAACTGCCGTCCCGAATGTAGCGCCGGACCATCTGAATTGACCTGTGCCCGGTTTGGTTCATGATGGACCACTCCGACGCGCCCGCGATGGCCGCCGCGGTGGCGTGCCCGGCCCGTAGAGAATGCCCGGCATACTTCGCCGAATCCAGGCCGGCCCGTTGCGCCAGTTTCTTGACGATTCGCGCCACGTCGATACCGCTCAACCGGCCCGGTTGCATTTGTTCATGCCGATTGACGGACCGGAACACCGGCCCGGCACTGACGCCCGCCAGTTCCATCCACGCCTGCATAGTGCGAACCGGGCACGTCTCAGGATTCGCGCCGTAGGGGATACCAATCTTTCGGCCCGCGCCTTCCTGATCGGTCTTGGACCGCCGCAACGTCACTGTGAGGCCGTCTTTGCCAAACCCGCAATCCTCAAGGTTCAGCCCGACCAGTTCAGACCGTCTGAATGCTCCCGCGAACCCAAGCAGAATTAGCGCCCGGTCCCGCGCGCCAATCGCGCCCGCATCCGTCGCGCCCACCATGGCCCTGATATCGTCCGTCAACGTCGGGGCCTTCTGGACAGGGGCGGTTCCCAGGGTCCGCCGAATGCCCTTCATGGTGTTCCGGACGATTCCGGTATGCGTCGGGGAATCCAGCCCGGCCGCCTTGTGCGCTTCCGCTATCGCGTTCAACCTCCGCTGAATGCTGCCCGGCTTCAGATGGCCCGCGCATTGCGCGATATAGGCCGCTACGGTTTCCGGCGCCGCGGGCAAAGGGCACACGCCCTGCCCCTCGCACCACGCGCAAAATGCCCGCCAGTCGCTCTGGTAGCCCTTCAGCGTGCTTTCCGCCTTGGATGCCTTGATGTACTCCCGGACCTGGGCGGGAAGCGGACAGGGAAGCGCGGGCAGCAGAGGGAGCGAAAAGCCCGCTCCCGCCTGCCCCTGTACCGGCCCGATCAGTACCGCCGCGGGCGTCATGCCGCCACCTCATCATCGGCGTACGCGGTTTCATCCGTCCGGCCCGGCTTGAAATGCTCCCGCTGCCCGCTGAGGAGTTCCAGTTCCCGCCAGTATTCCGATTCACCCCGGAGGAACTCTTCGGCCATGGTGGAAAGCTCCTGGTAGCGGGCCTGATGCTTGCCCCAATACGACGTGCCGCTATTCCGCCGTTCCCGGTTCTCGGGCAGGAACCATTCCGCCTCTAGCGCGCGGTCCCTGCAACGTGGCGCGGGTACGGGCGCGGGCAGGGGCAGCCGATGCGCCCCCGCCTGTTTCCGCGGTTTGGCCGTCCCGCTTGCCGTAATCAGCACGTGTGGGTTATGGCCCGTCAGGTTCAATTGCACGCTGTAGCTGAGTCCGTCCCGGTGAAGGGAACGGCAAACCTCCGCGAACCTCCGCCACGCGATATCAAAGCGCTTCTCATCCCGCGCGCTTTCCACGGGAGTGCAGATCAGGTATCGGCCCGTCATGCTGCCACCTCCGCGGTCCGGTCCGATTCCCGGACGATGTAATCGGCGGCCTGTTGCGCCTTCGATGCCGCGGTAAAGATGGCCCGCTTGTCGGCCTTCAGAACCTTGAGCCATGAGCCGATGTACTGGGCATGATCGGGCCGCGGTTCCGTGCTGAGTCCGAGGTGAGAGCACACGAAAGCGGCTGTCAACTCAGCTATCAGCTCTTCCACGCTATAGGCGTTATCGCCGAAGCGCTTCCCAAGCTCCCGGTTGCATCGGCCGGCCGCGGAAGTCCAGTGCCCGGTTTCATGCGCGCGAGTGCTGTAATAATCCACTGGCGTGAAGAACGCGGCAAACGGGGGCAGGGTGATTGTATCGTCCGCGGGCGAATAGAACGCCCGGTTTCCCTGATGCGCCACGCGCGCGTTGATGCGCCCGAAGAACGCATCCGCGGACTCGATTCGTTGCCCTATCGGAGCGTTCACGTCCGGTTTGGGATTGTAGCCGTCAACCTGGGACGCGTTGAAAACGCTGTAGCCACGGGTGAAGAGCAGGCGCGAACCGCTTACCGCGTGCTCTTCGCC
>Ga0187851_10001160_pt1 | contig 25692 bp, 18 predicted proteins | sample June2016WEW_6_10_FD_132997 | JGI IMG/M metagenome (GOLD analysis project Ga0187851, IMG submission 132997) | Peatland microbial communities from SPRUCE experiment site at the Marcell Experimental Forest, Minnesota, USA - June2016WEW_6_10 | ecosystem: Environmental > Terrestrial > Soil >...
TGAACGTCACGGTGGATCGCCGGCAGGCCGCTCGTTACCAAATCAACGTAGCGGACGTGCAGGACGCCATCCAAACCGCCGTCGGCGGCAACGCGCTCACGCAAGTCTTGCAGGGGGAGGCGCGCTACGACCTGGTCATGCGCTATCTGCCCCAGTACCGCAACACAAAGGAGGCGGTTCAGACGATTCGCCTGCTCTCGCCCACCGGCGAGCGCGTATCCCTGGCGCAACTCTGCCAGATCGATCAGCGCGACGGCGCTTCCGAGATCTACCGCGAAGGAAACCAGCGGTATATCGCGGTTAAGTACAGCGTGCGCGAGCGCGACCTGGGCGGCGCGGTCGAGGAATCCATCCGGAAAGTGAACGCGCAAGTCCAACTGCCGCGTGGATATCACATCGACTGGGAAGGCGAGTACGAGAGCGAGAAGCGCGCCGAAGAGCGCTTGCTGGTCATCGTCCCGCTCACCATCCTGCTGATCTTTATCATTCTGTACACCATGTTCCGCTCCTTCAAATGGGGAATCCTGATTCTGGTGAATATGATGCTCGCGCGCATCGGCGGCTTGCTCGCTCTGCTCATCACGCACACCAACTTCAGCGTCTCCTCCGGCGTCGGTTTCCTGGCGCTATTTGGCGTCTCGGTGCAGACCGGGGTGATCATGCTCGAATACATCAATCAGCGACGCGCGCGAGGCGCCTCCATTGAGGAATCCGCGATTGAAGGCGCGGTGTAGCGCCTGCGGCCGATCATGATGACCATGCTTGTGGCGACGCTCGGCTTGCTACCGGCCGCACTGTCCCACAACATCGGCTCGGACTCGCAGCGGCCCTTCGCCATCGTGATCGTCGGCGGCCTGATCTCCGACTTGGCGATTAGCATTTTCCTGCTTCCGACCCTCTACGCGTGGATGGCCCGCGATGGCGATGTACTCCCGGAAGTTGAAACCGAGACCGTCTAACGAGTCCGCCCGCGGCCTGTCACCAGGATGTTTATGCACACCCGCCGCCAGGATGTTCGTGTATAATTGATCCTACCTGGGATGCTAAAGAAGAAGGGGATTTCGGAGAATATCAGACGGTTCATGGGCGTTTTGATGGCGCGTTTCGCGCACTTTGCGACGCCCCTGTTAATCCTCGCATACATCGCCACGCCGGTCACAAACTCGGCCGCGCCCCCGGATACCGATCTCGAGCGGCAGTTTGCCCAAACGGTCCGTCCCTTCCTGGCCACCTACTGTACGGATTGTCACAGTGGCGCAGCGTCGGCAGCGGGCTTCGATCTTCACCAGTTCTCCAGCATGGCGAGTGTGGTCCGCGACTATTCGCATTGGGCGCTCGTTTTGGAGAAGCTCTCCGCGAAGCAGATGCCGCCCAAGGCGATGGAGCAGCCGCCGGACGACGCGCGCCAGCGCGTGATCGACTGGATCGGCGCAATGCGCAAGAATGAGGCGCTCAAGAATGCCGGCGATCCGGGGCCCGTGCTGGCCCGGCGGCTAAGTAACGCCGAGTATGACTACACGATCCGCGACTTGACGGGGGTGGACCTCCGTCCCGCGCGAGAGTTCCCCATCGATCCCGCCAATCAGGCGGGTTTCGATAACTCGGGCGAGTCACTGACCATGTCGCCCGCCCTGATGACCAAGTATTTGGAGGCTGCGCGACAGACAGCCGATCACATGGTTCTCAAACCGGATGGGTTGGCCTTCGCGCCGTATCCCATGCTGGTTGAGACGGACCGTGAAAAATACGCCATTGAGCGAATCGTGGATTTCTACGAACGCCAGCCGACCAAATTCGCGGATTACTTCCAGGCCGCATGGCGCTACAAGTACCGGGCCGTTTTGGGCCGGCCCAAGTCAAGTCTGGCCGCGATCGCCGCCGAAACCAAGGTGAGCCCCGGTTATCTGGCCATGGTCTGGCATATTCTGGAGCAGACGCAGGAGGAAGTGGGACCGCTGGTCAAGCTGCAGGCGATGTGGCGGGAGCTGCCGGCCCCCAGCAGCAAGCAGCCGGATATCGCCCGCGAAGGCTGCGTCCGCATGGCGGACTTCGTTACCAGGATCCGCCGGCACACGGAGAAGTTGTTTATTCCTCCGGTTGTGCCGGGGTTGAACGCCAATTTTCAGCCCTTTGTGGTGTGGAGGGATCGGGAGATCGCGGCGCACCGTCGGGATTTCGACCCCGCCGCGCTGCGCGTGGAGGGCGAGCCACCGCCGCCGGCAATAGTTGTCACCCAGGGGCCCACGTTCGGCAATGGAGAACAGGCAGCGGTCAAGAAGGCCATCGCCGCCTATATTAAGGACCGGCAAGAGGATCCCGATTTGGTTGTTCCCGCCGGGCAACGCGCCCGCTATGAAGCCGCCTTCGCGCGATTCAGCTCCGTGTTTCCCACCGCATTCTACCTTCGTGAGCGCGGCCGTTTTTATCCCATCGACACCATCGATCTGGGGCGGTACCTTGGGGCCGGCTTTCACAACGTGATGGGATACTTCCGCGACGATACGCCGCTCAGCGAGTTGATCCTGGACGAGAAAGGGAAGAAGGATCTCGATACCCTGTGGCAGGAGTTCGATTTCATCGCCGATTACACGGTTCGGACATGGGATCAGTTCGTGTTCAACGGCGGCGGCGGGGGTGGAGGCCGGGGAGTGAGCGTGGCGCGGCCGTCCTTCCAGGACGCCACCACCGAACCGGTCATCTTCGGCATGCGGGACCAATATCTGAAAGCGGCGCCGGCCGATAACCCGGCGGTCATACAAGCCATCAAAGATCACTTCGAAAGTCTGAACTCCGAGATCCGATGGGTGGAACGGGCGCGGGTGGAGGCGGAGCCGCGCCACTTGGACGCGTTGCTGAAGTTTGCCGCCCGCGCCTACCGCAGACCGCTGGCCCAGGAGGAACGCGACGAGATACTGGCTTATTACCGCGAGCTTCGCGAAAAAAGCAATCTCACCCACGAAGAGGCCATGCGCGGGTCGATGGTCAGCTTGCTGGTCTCGCCGGATTTCCTGTACCGGGTGGATCTGATCGACGCCCGCCGCGACGCTCCGGCGAAATCCGGTTACACAACCGTGGCCGCCGGCGCCCGTCCACTCTCCAGTTACGCTCTGGCCAGCAGGCTGAGCTACTTCCTCTGGTCCAGCATGCCCGACGAGGAGCTACTGGCCCGCGCCGGCGCCGGCGACCTGGAAAAGCCCTCTGTACTGGCGGCTCAGGTTCGCCGGATGTTACAAGACGGCCGCGCGCGTGGGCTGGCTACCGAGTTTGCAGGTAACTGGCTGGACTTTCGCCATTTTGAAGACTTCAATTCGGTGGACCGCGATCGCTTCCCGAGCTTCAACAACCAGCTTCGCGAGGCGATGTTTGAAGAGCCGATACGGTTCATCGCCGACCTGATCCACAACGACCGTCCGGTGCTCGATTTGCTGTATGGGAACTACACATTTGTGAACCGGGTCCTGGCCGAACACTACGGCATGCCTGCCGTCCCGGGAGGGCCGGACGATTGGGTTCGGGTGGACGATGCCCGGGACTACGGCCGCGGCGGCCTGCTGCCAATGGCCGTGTTCCTGACCCAGAACGCGCCCGGCCTGCGGACCAGTCCGGTGAAACGCGGGTATTGGGTCGCCAAACGCGTGCTGGGCGAAGTGATTCCGCCGCCGCCTCCCGTGGTCCCGGAACTGCCGAGCGACGAATCGAAGTCGGATCTGCCGGTACGGGACATGCTGGCCAAACATCGCGAGAATGCGGTCTGCGCCTCCTGCCATGCCCGTTTCGATTCGTTTGGCCTGACGTTCGAAGGGTATGGGCCGGTTGGAGAGAAGCGAACCAAGGATCTCGCCGGGCGCCCGGTGGATACCCACGCCACCTTCCCGGGTGGAGATCAGGGAGCTGGCCTCGAAGGCCTGCAAGCCTATATCCGCGCCCATCGCGAAAAGGACTTCCTCAACAACCTGACGGGAAAGATGCTGGTGTACGCTCTTGGGCGCTCGCCTCTGCTCTCGGACGAACCTCTGCTGGAACGGATGCGGGCGAAGTTGGCCGAAAGCGGTTACCGGATGTCCGCTCTGATAGAGACAATCGTCACCAGCCCGCAATTCCTGGACAGACGAAACCCGGATTCCAATCAACAGAAAGGCGAATGAGATGCCCGATGCAACGAAACCGTCCAATCGGATTCCGAGGCGCGCTATCCTTCGCGGCGCCGGAGTCACCATGGCTTTGCCGTGGCTCGAGTCCTTCGCCGCTAAGGCGGCGGCCACCGGAGCCGCCACATTCCCGAAACGGTTCGGAGTGATCTTCCTCGGCTGCGGCGTCAACGAAGATTACTGGGGATCCGAGGGGTCGGGCGCCGACATGAAGCTGAGCAAGACGCTCTCGCCTCTCGAGCCGTTGAAGAGCAAGATCAATGTGATTCATGGCCTCTTCAACAGGGGAGCCATGGGCTTGGGCATTCACCCTCCGCAGACCGGCAGCCTTCTATCCGGCGCGACCCTTCAAAAAGGTTCCGTCATCCATTCGGGCATCTCCGTGGATCAGATGATCGCCAACCGCGTTGGACAGGACACGCTGCAATCGAGCATGGTGCTTGCTTGCGAACAGCCCATCACCGGATTCCACGAGTCCAACTTTTCGCTGGCTTACAGCTCCCACATCTCCTGGCAGAGCCCGGACTCGCCGGTTCCCAACGAATGCTACCCGTCTCTGGCTTTTGACATGCTGTTTGAGAATCGCGGCAGTCTTCTCAATGTGAGCATCCTGGACAGGATCAGGGAGCGGGCCGACCGGTTGAGCCGGCAGATCAGCGCGACCGACGATGCCAAACTGGACGAGTACATGACCAGCGTGCGCGAAGTGGAGAAACGCGTCGACGGCATGCGGAAAGCCAAGGACCATGCGGACGATGCGGCCAAACAGAAGTCCCGCCCCGCGTGGACCATGGAACGGCCGGCCAACGGCTTGCCGGAAGACCTCCGCGAGCACGCCAGGCTGATGTGCGACCTCATTGCGATCGCGTTTCAGACCGACAAGACCCGCGTCGCCTCGCTGATCATTTCGCGCGACCTATCGGCCATGTACTATCCCTTCCTGGACGTGAAGGACGGGCACCATGCGGCCTCTCACAATAACAACTCCGACGGCTACGAGCGGATCTCGCGCTTCCACGTGAGCCAGTTCGCCTACCTGGCCTCGAAACTCGATTCCATGCCGGAAGGGGACGGCACGGTGTTGGACAACTCCTGCCTGATGTTCCTTTCCAATATGTGGATCGGCAGAACGCACAACAACTCGAGGTTGCCGCTGGTGCTCGCCGGCGGCCTCGGCGGCACGCTTCAAACCGGGCGTACGCTCGATTATGTGAATGCCGGCGACGCGAATCGAAAAGTGTGCAGCCTGTACCTTTCGCTCATGGACCGCATGGGAATCAAGCTGGATCGCTTTGGAGACGCCGAGACCCGCCTCGAACGCCTATAGGCGAAGATACTTCAATCCAGGGAGGCTATTGCGATGAAGAAAGTGTTTCTGGGTCTCGTCTTTTCCGCGTTGGTCGGCTTACCCGTTATGGCCGCGCTCAAAGTGGCCGATAAGGCGCCCGATTTTTCAGCTCCCGCTTCACTAGCCGGAAAAGAGTTTAGCTTTTCACTGCCGGACGCGCTGAAAAAAGGTCCGGTTGTCGTCTATTTCTATCCCTCCGCTTATACCAAGGGCTGCGATCTTGAAGCTCATACATTCGCGCAGGAGAAAGAAAAATTCGATGCGGCCGGCGCCACCATCATTGGCGTATCGGCCGACAGCATCGCGCGACTCGATCTGTTCTCGGCAGATCCGGATTATTGCGCCGGAAAGTTTCCAGTGGCCTCCGATCCCGATCGAAAGATCGCCACCTCCTACAATCTGACGGCGGCCGGCCCAAAAACCGGCATGAAGGATGTGCGCGGCGCGGACATAGATCATGACTTTATTGAGCGTGTAACTTTCGTCATCGGCAAAGACCACAAAATCATCGCCACGCTCTCATCCGCAGATGACAAACTTTCGCCCGATCAGCATGTCCAAAAGGCATTGGAGATCGTGCAGAAGCTCGCCTTAAAATAGGGCGGCTGCCCGTGGCGCCAAGTCCGGCTGGTGAAATTACACGATTCACCCACGAGTAACGCCGCAGCGCTTACGAATCCACAGGACCTGTGCTTTCCTGCGCGGTGCGGATACGGAGTTGGGGGAAGCTTGCCTGAGTCATGATCGCAATACGTGTCGAGATCCATTTTCCGGTGGCCCGGAGTGACGCTGGTTTCTTCGGCGGGCCAGGCAGGATACGGATCAGCTCAGTCAAGCGCCGATGCGCTTATCTGAAGAGTCTCGGGGCGAAGTCGTTCAAGCAGCGCCGCCACGTCAACCATTCGTGGGCCGTGCTGGGCGACTCGAAGTAGACGTTGTGGATTCCGGCTTTGGTCAGCGCATCGCTGAAATCTTTCGTCCCTTGTCCTTCGGCGGAGCCGATGCCCAGGAAAAGCACCTTCACCTTCTTGTTGAACGCGGCTGGATCGGCGAACGCCCCGCCGCAGGTGGTTTTCGGATCGAAGCTCCCGCCCCTGCCGCCGCAGCTTCCGCTGAATCCGCCCAGGTATGCGAATTTATCGAGGTTGTTGAGCGCGGTCGTGAACGTCTGCATCCCACCCATCGAGAGCCCCGCCATGGCGCGGTTCTCGCGCCCGGGGAGCGCCCGGTAGGTCCGTTCGACCATGGGAATCAGATCGGTGAACATCATGTCGGTGAAAGCCGAGAGGTTGAAACCTCCTCCAGATCCTCGTCCGCCGGGCCCCGCGCCGCGGCCCGGTTGCCCGCCCGCGCCCGGAGCCGGAGGAGCGCCCCGGCCCGCCGCGCCCGTCCCTCCGCGCGCCGCCGCCGGAGCGGCGCCTGGATCGGGAACGATACCGCGGGCGGCGAACAGCGCCGCGCTTTCGCCGGGCCTCACCGCGTTGAGGTTGTCCATGACGATGATCATCGGCTTCGCTTTCCGGGCGGCGATCAGGTTGTCCATGATGAAATCCACGTGCCCCTGGGTGTACCAGCCGGTTTCGTCTTCGCCCCAGCCGTGCAGCAAATAGAGAACCGGGTAGCGCGCTTTGACATTCATGCCATAGTCCGGCGGCGTGTAGACGAAGCAGCGGCGCCACTTGCCCGTGATCTTGGACAAATACCACTGCTGGCTCACGTGGCCACGCGGCACATCCTTGGCGCGGTAGTAGTCTACCTCATTCGGCTCGAGGATCTCGATGCCGCTGTTCTGCCATCCGGATCCGAAGAAGGTCAGGGTCGAGGGGTCCGCAACCGTGGCGCCATCGATTTGCAGGCTGTAATAGTGGAAGCCGACCACCAGAGGCGTCGTCGTTACGGTCCACACGCCATCCGGCCCTTTGGTCATGTCGAACCCTCGCCCGACTTGGACTCTCACCTTTTGGGCGTCCGGAGCGACGACGCGGAACATCGCGCGATTATCCGGATAAACGCAAGGGTATTTTGACTCCGGAATGTTCAATACCGAGGGTTTGCAATCGTTCGCAGCCTGTGCCCAGCACAATCCGCAGCTCAAGGCCGCCAGAATAAGCGTCGACTTCATAAGTTCTCCTCTGAAAGAGTGCGCAACGCTTGCCCTAAAGGCACGCCGCGCCCCTGGTGAAGTCCGGTTTCAAATATTCAGATCTGCAACAGGAATATCACAGGGATGCGCGCGCATTCCACCCACGCTCGAAGTTGACCACGAATGGTCTCCGCGCGGAGGTTGGGTTTCCGCGCAATCTCGCCGACGGCAACGATGGCCAGATTCCAGACCATCATGAAACGCGCCCGTTTCGTCTCTCCCCCCTCATAGTGTATTCAATGTCGAACGAGAAAGGAATACCATTTCCTGGGATCAAATCAGCGCTGAAACCCCGCCGCGCTCAGTCAGCGAACGAGGACTTCCAGCGCCTGCATGGATAGGCTGATGACCAGGCCATTGTCCAGGCCGCTGGCGTGCAGGGGTTGCTGGTTGCGCAAGGGCAGGCACGCGAGCCATAGGGACGGCGCCGGAACGGTGCGGGCGGACTGGCTGGCCGGAAGATTGGCAAGAATCGGGGGCGGGATAGTAAAGGTCCCCGACGCGCCCTCGGCCGCGCAGTAACACTCGCCCCAGGCGGCCGCGGAGGGATCGACGCTGGTCACCCCCAATCAGGACCACGCCCTCGTGCGCCAGCGGCTGCCAGCGGAGGGTCGCCCCGAGCCGCCGATCCACCTGTCGCGGTTCTCCCATACGAGAGGTTCTGGCGACGGTACCGGCACGGCGAACGGGCCAACGTCGGCGCCGCTGGGCCCGGCGATCACCAGCTCGCCCGGCTCCAGGAACAGGCCGCCACCACGCCCGGGGCGTCCGCCGCGTTGCTCGCCGAGCAGACGCTTGTAGATGCCGGGAGCGCCCGGAAGCCGCGCAATCGCCAGGCGCACATTACCGTGGGCCACGGTGAGGCGCGGACCGGCATCGCGACCGGTGGCGTGCGCCGACGATAGCAACGCATCTCCCGGCGAGAAGGATGGCTGCGACCCGGAGTCCATGGCGCCGGTATAAGTAGTACAAGTCCCCAGAGGAGGAACTAACAAGACTTGACTCGGCGCCGGCTCGTGGTCTTCGTGCATGGCAAATACAGCCATGCCTTCGTCGGTGATGGAATCCGGCGGTCTCGCAGTTCGCGAGATTACCACCATCCCCGCGCTACGGCCGGACCAGGCCGCGGCCGGCAATATGGGTGGAGGCTCGCAAGGCCGCCGCCGGCATGGATCGACACCGTGAAGGTATTGCTGGGGGCCGCGCCTGCCTGTCGAACCTGAAGCGGAACGTAACAGCCGGCCGGGCTTTCGGGCGGAAGTCGAAACACGATCTCATCGGCGCCATCCGTCGCACCGTGCCGCACCGCGTCCACGGTAGCGCGCTGAAGACCAACCCAAACCTCCGGGCGCGACGCGCCCACCCCCGTTCCCGAAAGAACCACGGACTGGCCGGGCTGGGCGGCACTGCGCAGGCTGTTTTCGGAACGGGAGCCACCGGAGGTCAGGTTGTCCAGGCGGCCCGGGCCCCAACCCTCCAGGTTGCGGCTGAAAATGCCGAAACCGGAAGGAACCACCTTCATGGAGTAAGGCGCGCTGGCCGCGCCTTCGACCATCACCGTCAGCGAGACATCGCCCAGAGGCGCGCCCGTGGGCAGCCTCCCTTCGATGCGCCTCGGCGAGACCTCGAGCAACGGGACGCGGACCGAAGCGCCTCGCGCGGACACCGTCACCGAAGTGGTCCGCGCACTGTTCCCCAAGCGGACTCCAACGATATCGAAGAGCGCGCCGCGGGCGATGGAACCGCCGGGGAGCATGGACGGCTTGCGGCTGGCGGCGTTGACCACGCCGCCGGTACGGATCGCCGGGGGCTGCGCCCACAGTGGGGCCGCCGCCAAAAGAACCACCGCGCCGGCGCGCATCGCTATTCGATGGTGACGTGGCCGGGGTTGGCGGCCTCACCGTCCACGGTGACCTGAATCACCACGTCGCCTTTCCCCGCCAGGCTTTGCGGCAGCAACGCATCGATCTGGTCCAGACCCGGATATAGCGCATTCTGCGCGCCCGCGTAAATGACCGGCAGGTTGACGCCCCCGGCTGTGACGGTGACGCTATTCGATGCGGAACTGTGACCCCTGAGGCCGGTGTCAAACGCCGGTCCAACTGCTGCTGGACGCCTCGGACTCCAACACGGCCAGGCTGATGTCGGGGTACGCGAGCCGCATCATACAGGCTTATAACGCCGCCTGTGAGGCGTGCGCATAACAAGCGGCGCGGCGGCGTGATTCGACGGAGGAGATATCGACGTAGTCGGCGGGCGAGAACATCATGGTATCCTCGGCGGCCTCGTAATCCAGGTGTAGAGGATCGGACACGCGGATACAAAGCCGCTCTACGATTGCGGCCGGGACATCACTGCGCGAGAATAGAGGCGCCATGACAAGCTCCAACATCAGCCGCCGCGAAATGCTCGAAACGGTGGGTAGGCCGGTGGTCGCATCGGTGTTGCTCACTCCAGTGATCGGGGACGCCGTCGTCTCATGCGCCGTGGCCGCTGATGAAGCGCTTCTGGGTGGAGTTGCGGGCATCGATCGGGTGACCGTGCTTCCGGGTAAGACGTACCTCAAGGGATGGGCCGGTTATGGGGACCCGCCGACGCCCGGTAGGGGCCGGGGCTCCCAGGCCGCGCCGCCTGCTGAAACGCGCCCCGCGCCGGCCGTAATCTGGAGTAAGGCCTCCGGTCCCGGGGCGGTCGTCTTCGCGGACCCCAAGTCGCTGGTCACCACTGCGACTTTTTCGGCGCCGGGCGAGTACTCCCTAAAGCTCACGGCCGATAACGGCCAAGCGACCGCGCTCTCCACCTTGAATGTCACTGTCGAGACGCCGCCCCCAGCAAGACAACTGGATGCGGTCTACACCAAGATCTTCAAGGTCGACAACCCTTTGTGGAACTCCCGGATGAAGGCTCTGATGGTAAGTTGGATTCCCCATTGCATCGACCAGATTGACCGCACGGACCTCACCGAGGGTCCCGGTGGAATCGACAACTTCGTCGAGGCGGGGAAGGCGTTGCGCGGCGAGCCCCATGGTAGTCACAAGGGCTACGTGTTTTCTAATGCCTGGGTCCACCAGACCGTGGAGGCCATGAGCATCGCGCTCATGATCGATTCCCAGGGCGATCCGGAGATCGTCAAAGCCCAGGACAAGATGCGGGCGACGCTCGAGGCTTGGATCCCTATCATCCTGGCCGCCCAGGAGCCCGATGGATATTTGCAGACGGCTTTCACCCTGCCCAGGGTGGGCGCGCGCGGCGCCATTGATTCCGGCCCATTCCAGCACTGGGAGCGGCGCGGCGATCACGAGGGTTATACCGCGGGCTATTTCCTGGAGTCCGCCATCAACCATTACCTCATGACGAACAAGAGGGATGCCCGGCTCTACCAGGCGGCCAGGAAGCTCGCCGATTGCTGGTGTGGAAACCTCGGCCCCCCGCCCAAGAAGGCATGGTACGACGGCCACGAAGAAATGGAACAGGCGCTCGTCCGGTTCGGCCGTTTTGTAAACGATATGGAAGGCGGGGGCAAGGGCGCGAAGTACATCGAACTGGCCAAGTTTCTGCTCGATTGCCGCTACACCGCCGCGAAGGACAACCGCGAAAGGCAGGAGTACGACCAGAGCCATTTGCCGGTCACTCAGCAGTATGAGGCGGTGGGTCATGCCGTGCGAGCGGTCTATTGTTACTCGGGTATGGCCGACGTCGCCGTGGAAACCCACGACCCCGACTATCAAAGCGCCGTCAAGTCGCTCTGGGCTAACCTCGTCCACAAGAAGTACTACGTCACCGGCGGCGTGGGGAGCGGCGAAACCTCGGAAGGGTTCGGCCCGAATTACTCGCTGAGAAACGGCGCCTATTGCGAATCCTGCTCGAGTTGCGGCGAGATTTTCTTTCAGTGGAAAATGAACCTGGCTTGCCACAACGCCAGGTACGTGGATTTGTACGAAGAGACCATGTACAACGCCCTGTTGGGGGCCACGGATCTTGCGGGCAAGAACTTCTACTACACCAATCCCCTGGATGCGAACGCGCTTCGTACCCCGTGGCACGCTTGCCCCTGCTGCGTCGGCAACATCCCGCGGACGCTGCTCATGCTCCCCACCTGGGTCTACGCCAAGAGCGCCGACGGCATTTATGTCAACCTTTTCATTGGGAGCGCTATCACGGTTGAGAATGTGGGCGGCGTCGATGTCCAGATGGTCCAGGCGACTAATTACCCATGGGACGGCAAAGTCTCCATCACCGTCAATCCCAAGGCGCCGAAGAGCTTCAGTATCAGGATCCGGACGCCGAACCGTAACGTCAGCCGCCTCTACGAGAGCACGCCCGACGCGAATGGCATTACTTCCCTCGCCGTCAACGGTTCGGTGGTGAAGCCGGTCATCGATAAGGGGTACGCCGTGATCACGCGCGGCTGGAAAGCGGGTGACAAGATCGACTTGGTTCTGCCCATGAAGGTCCAGCGCGTGAGAGCCGCCGGTCAGTTGGAAGCGGACCGGAACAAGGTGGCCCTCCGGTTCGGTCCCCTGGTTTATAACATCGAACAAGTAGACCAGGACATAAGCAGGGTTCTCAGCCCCGATGCTCCCCTGACCATCGAGTGGAAGCCCGATCTGTTAGGTGGCGTGGTAGTGATCAAAGGCAATTTCGCCGATGGCAGCCCCATGCTGGCGATCCCCAACTACGCGCGGATGAATCGTGAGACGGAGGCCGCGCCGGCTCCTCCCGCGCCCGCGGCCGGCGCGCGGTCCGCTCGCCGTCCGGCCACATCCATCGTCTGGATCAAGGAAGGGTAGCTGCTGCCGGGACCGCTGTTTTCCCGCGGAAAACTGCGTGTTCGCGCGGCGAGCCGATCGCGTTGAAGAGCCGGTCGAGTTCGTCGTACGGGCGCGCTGCCAGGCGCGGCGAGGCGCAAAGGGGGCTGCGAGCCAACCGGCGCGCCGCGGACCAGTGCAGTTCCACTGGCGCAAGGTACAGAATCTGCACTGAACACGACAGTTGTTGCAGCTCGAACCTCGGCGGCGCGCGCGGGAGTGCCAAGTCCAGACAGCGTGTAGAATTCGAGGGAGAGGTTGCGCATGAACCAACCAGACAAGACGCTGGACCGCTTCTGGGATATGCCCCAGCGGGACCTGCTCGTCCTCCTTCAGGCAACTCCAGCCGGGCTGACTTCCGACGAGGCCAAACAGCGGCTGCGTCTGCATGGCCCGAACAGCTTGGTAGGGGAGTCCCGCTTCGCTCCCCTGCTCGGCTTTCTGGCCTTTTTTGCCAATCCCCTGGTCCTCATTCTTCTGGCGGCCAGCGCCATTTCGATCGTGCTGGGCGATCACGTTGGCGGCACCATCATCATCGCCATAGTCCTGCTCAGCGTCGTCGTGAACTTTTACATGGAGTTTCAGGCTCGACATGCGGTGGAGGACATTCGCAAGCAGGTGGCTACCACCGCCGCGGTGTTACGCGACGGCCACGAACTGGAGCTGCCGGTCGCGGAGTTGGTCCCCGGAGATATCATCCGGCTCAATGCCGGGGACCTGGCGCCAGCCGACGCCCGTTTATTGGACAGCAAGGACCTGCACGTGCGCGAGTCCGCGCTCACGGGCGAGTCTTTGCCCGTCGACAAGGCGGCGAGCGATCTTCCGGCGGGGCAGCACACCATTGCCGACGCCAGCAACAGCCTTTTCCTGGGGACTGCCGTGCAGACGGGAATCGGCACAGCGGTCATCGTTCGCACCGGCAAGGATACGGCCTTCGGCGCCATCGCCCAACGGCTGGCCATGCGGCCGCCGGAGACCGAATTCGGCCGCGGCATTCGCCACTTCGGGTTGATGATCACGCGCGTGATGATGCTGTTGGTGCTCTTCGTCCTGCTGGTGAACATCGTCTTACATCGCCCGCTGTTGGAATCGTTCTTGTTCTCCGTCGCGCTGGCCGTGGGGATGACGCCGGAGATGATGCCGATGATCATCACGATCTCGCTGGCGCAGGGTGCGCGCCGGATGGCCAGGAAAAAGGTTCTGGTCAAGCAGCTTACGGCCATCGAGGACTTCGGCAGCATCGAGATTCTTTGTAGCGATAAGACGGGCACCCTCACCGAAGGCGAGATTGCGCTGGACCGGCACGTGGACATGCAGGGCCGGGACAACGACGAGGTGCTGCGATTCGTCTACCTGAACAGTTATTTTCAAACCGGCATCAAGAGCCCGCTGGACGATGCCATCCTGAAGTATCAGCGCCCCGCCATTACGGAGTATGAGAAGGTGGACGAGATCCCGTTCGACTTCAACCGCAAGCGCCTTTCGGTGGTGGTGCGGCGCGGCGGCGAGAACTTCCTGATCACCAAGGGCGAGGCGGAAAGCATGTTTGCCATCTGCGCCACGGTCAGCATCGACGGGGGGGCGCAACCGTTCGACGAAAGCCGGCGCGCCCAAGCGGCGGAGACCCTGAAGAAGTTGAGCGCCGACGGGTACCGCGCCCTTGGAGTCGCATTCCGGAAGGTGGAGAAGCAGGATTCTTATCCGCTGGCGGCCGAGCGGGAGATGACGCTGATCGGGTTCGCGGCATTCCTCGACCCGCCCAAGGAGGGGATTGTCGCAGTACTCGAAGCGCTGAAAAGGAACGGCGTTTCCGTGGTCGTCATGACCGGCGACAACCAGTACGTGACCCAGAAAGTGGCCCACGATGTCGGCCTGGCTACCGACTGCATTGTCACCGGCGACCAACTGGACACCATGGACGATGCCGCGCTGGCGTACCAGGCGGAGCACGGCGCCATCTTCGCCCGTGTGTCTCCCGAACAGAAGAACCGGGTAATCCTCGGTCTGAAGGCCCGCGGGCGCGTAGTGGGGTACATCGGCGACGGCATCAACGACGCTCCGTCGCTGCACACCGCGGACGTCGGCATTTCCGTAATGAATGGCGTGGATGTGGCCAAAGACGCCGCCAAGATCATCCTGCTGGAGAAGGATCTGGCGGTTTTGAACGACGGGGTAATGGAAGGGCGGCGGTGCTTCGCCAACATCATGAAGTACATCATCATGGGCACCAGCTCCAACTTCGGCAATATGTTCAGCATGGCCGCGGCCTCGCTCTTTCTTAAATTCCTGCCCATGTTGCCGACTCAAATCCTGCTGAACAATTTCCTTTACGACACCTCGCAGATCGCCGTCCCCGGAGATAACGTGGATCCGGCCCTGCTGCACAAGCCCAAGCGGTGGCAAATCGGGTTCATTCGCCAGTTTATGACGATCATCGGCCCCATCAGCTCCATCTACGATTTCCTCACTTTTGGCGTCCTCCTCTGGTGGTTCCACGCTGGATCCAACCCGCCGCTGTTCCGGACCGGGTGGTTCGTGGAATCCCTGGCCACTCAGACGCTGGTGGTATTTGTGATCCGGACGGCGGGCAACCCGTTTCGGAGCCGCCCGAGCGGGCAGTTGCTGATAAGTGTAGTAGCCATCACCGTCGTTGGCGCCGTGCTGCCGTACACGCCCCTCGGCCCCTTGCTCGGGTTTACCCCATTACCGCTGTCGTTGCTGGGTGCGATCTCGCTGCTTGGCCTGACATACCTGTTTTTGGTGCAAGTCGTCAAGACCTGGTTCTATCGCCGGCATGCATTGCTCTGACACGCACGGCGCGGGACGTGCGACAAAACGGCGTGCGTCCGGCGCCGCCGACACGGAGCGCCAAACAGCGGCTGCCGCCTGCGCAGCGATTCCGGGCGAGCGGCAGGCGCAAAGCAGACGCTGGGGCGCGAAGAAGGAGCGTGCCCCAGGTCCGAGGTGGGTCGGAGATCACTGAAGATGGCTCTGGCCGCCTCATCCGTGAGTTGCGCGTAGATTATCGTGTTGCGAGGTCCGAAAGGTCCAGTCGACAATGCGCGTTTTAGTTATCACGGCCGCCATCGCCGCTGCTCCTAAAGCCGCTGGATGACCTTGCTGATGTCGGCATCGCTCACGCCGAAGCGCTGGCCATATTCTCCCGGCGTTAGCCAGTGATGATAGTTCGCCGAGCCTGGCGTCTGCTGTTCCGCCAGAAGTTCTTCGAGGTCGGCCTGCTGGCTCGCCGATGGCGCAAGCGTGGCCGCCATCGCGCTGATCGCCGTGCTTTTCATCGGTTTTGTCCCTCAATACGTCAAGGTGAACCGGCTGGAAAATGAATCGCGCCAATCTCGCCAAGAGACCGCAGGAGCCGAACTTCGGGGGAGATGATCGGCTTCGCATATGTTCAAGCGAGCCAAACGAACTACTGGCTAGCCGCCGAAACCAGCAGCCGGTGTCCCTGCCGGCTGATCCCCGGGGCGGTTTCTCTTTCACGCCACCCGCACTCCAGGGCGCCTGGTCCAGTGAGCCTGGGTGCCGTGCCGCACACGGGGAGGTTAGTTCAGTTCGCGCCAGTCTTGCTCGTTCAACTCCACTTTGTGCTTCTTCGCAGCGGACTTGATGCGTTTCCAGGCGGCGTCGCGCTCAGAGTCGGTCACCCCTTCCACCTGCTTGAAGCGGGCGATTGCGTTGCGCACGTGAGCGGCGTCATGGATGGGTTCTTTACGCTCCTTGGGGAAAGCGAAGTCTTCGTCGGCGACATGATCGCGGCTGGCTTCAGTGATCTTGGACATACTTCCCGGTGAGCAAGCCAATGGCCGCTTTACCCGCGCCATCGCAGGAACGCGGCGACACCGCCGACCGATTCGAGCAAAGCGGCGTCTTCAATAAATATCACGGTGGCGCCGCTTTGGTTGGCTTTCGTCACCAGGAGATCGGGCAGAGACGCTTGCCGCGGCTCTTCGCTGGCAGTTCCTCCCTCTGAATCGGGGAGTTCCGGCGCGAGAATGGCTCGCACTTCCTCCGGCAGGGGATGGCTGTCCTCGAGCGCGCCGCTGATGAGCAATTCATCGACCTGTCCGTTGACCAGGGCTTCGAGCGTCTCCTGCAACCCGACCACCGCCAATCCGCGAGCGCGATACTGCTGCATCAGCCGCTCCACCTTTTCCGCGGCAGTCCTGGCCTCCTGCTCCAGCAGCTTGGCGAGAGTGGCTGTCAGGACATCCTGCTGGGAAGCATGGATATCAATCTTCATGACCTCCACCATGGAGACCATTTCCCGAGGCAGTTGTTCCTGAAGAAGCGGAATCACAACCTGATCTCCGGCCAGGATGATGTGACTTATTTTGTCCTCGCGGACAATCTGAGCCAGGCGTTCCATGACCTCTTTGGCGTGCTCCTGGTGGGCGTTCCCCACACGCCGCTGGTAGCGGGCCTGCGACCATCCACCGACTTTGACTCGATGGACTTTCTTGCCTTTCACATCCTCCGCGGCGATTATATGGTCAAGGCCGAAGACGAAGATACGCGCCGTGTTCGTGTCCGTGAGCACCGCGGCGTAGCGCGGGTATTGCTCATCGAGCCGGGCCAGATGATACAGATGAGGTTGGGGGCAGGCGTAGACGCGGTTATCGCTGACCGGGGTGGTTAACTGGATGGCCTCGAAAAACTCTCCCGCGCCCCAACACGCGTATATGGCGACCCCGTTCGCCGCGGGGTCGATTTTGCCGGCGGCATAGGAAACGATTCGTTCCACGTCCCGATCGAAACTGTGACGCTCGGGGGAACCCGGCGCCCACGTCCTGGCGAGAGCTTTGAATTCGCGATGCAGATACGGCGCGGCGTCGGACGTGCGTCCGTGCCGATCCGGCTGAGTGTTCAGACACGCTCACCACCGGCAGCGTGGTGGGCTCGAATGCCACCAGCCGCGCGAGAGGCTCTTCCATGGTGGTCGCAAGTTGGTCCGTGGTCGCGGAGGACATGACAGAGCATGAGCACGCGGCGGGCCAGATGGAGATCAGGTTCTCGCTTCGGTGTTCCGCCTCTTGTCAGGTTCCGGCGCCCCGTCGTCCGTTTTCTCTCGGCGTGCTGGCCAGCCGCGATCAAGCCTGACGGAGACGCGGCCAGGGCAGGCACATCATCCGGATGCCTCCTTGGGTATGGGGTTGTGCCAACCGCCGTCCGAAGCGATAATCGCGTCAGCCTCTTTCGGCCCCCAACTCCGGCGCCTGTAGGGGCGGGCGTTGTGGCGCCCCTTAAGGACTGGGTCGACCACCGCCCAGGCGGCTTCCACCGCATCCTCACGAGTGAAGAGTGCACCATCGCCGGCTAGGGCGTCGCCCAAGAGCCGCTCGTAGGGCGCTTTCTCTCCCGTCCGTTCCTCGAGAAGGTAGAGCTCGCGCTGCTCCCCGACGAACTCCTTTCCGGCGAGTTTGACGCGAGCTGCGATGGCGACGGCCGTGTTGGGGGAGACCCGGAAGCGCAGGTAGTTGGCCGGGCCGGCGGGCGGCGCTGAGTCGGCGAAAAGCCTCTGCGGCGCCGGTTTCAGCTCCACCAGGACCTCGGTCGCGGTTTCGGCGAGGTGCTTGCCGGAGCGGAGGCGCCACGGCACTCCCTCCCAGCGCCACGAGTCAATGAAGAGCCGCATGGCGCAGAAGGTTTCGACGTCGGAATTCTTCGCCACGCCTTGCTCCTTCCGGTAGCCAGCATACTGGCCGCGCACCAGGTCGTCGCGCTTGAGAGGGCGTGTGGCTTGAAAGACCTTGGCTTTTTCGGTTTGTACGGCTCCAAAGTCCCTATAGGACGGCGGCTCCATGGCGAGCAGCTAGCCAGGCCAAGCTTCGTCTCCTTCTCCCAGAGGCGAGAGCCACCCACAAACGCGTTCCGGTTGCCCGGTTACCATCACCTTGATAAGGGTTCCTCCGACATCGATCACATTTTCGCCCTTCCTTCGATAAAGACCCCGCACGGGCTTTGCTGCTGTCGCTCACCCGCAGTAGGGCGAGCGTCCGCCTGCCAGTAGAAGACGCACGTCGCTGCTTCCTCGGGTCTAAACGTCAGGTTGAGCAAGTATTGAACCAGATCGCTCTTCTCACCGCTCAACAAGCCCAGCCCCATGCGAGTATTGTAATCATCGCCCACATTTGTTTGAAGGTTGCGAACCGGCAATCGTGATATGCTGTGCCCGCGACTGGCAAACTCGAACCTGGACGCAACTCTTGCACTTGAAAGGCAAAATCTGCGGGTAGGCGATCCGGCGGCGCCCGCTCGGCGGAGACTCGGCTCAACCCAAGACGACTGGCCCGATATGTGCTCACTGAGGAGCGGTGCGTTTTGGCGCGCCAAGGAGGTTTTGATGCTTCTCGCTCTGTTTGTTGTTTTGCTGGTGCTGTGGATGCTTGGATTCTTCGCCTTTCACGTCGCCGGAGGGCTGATTCACCTTTTGCTAATCATTGCGGTGATTGCTTTAGTGGTGCACCTTTTCAGGGGCCGCACCGCTTAGCCTCAGGGCAGGCAAGGGCTGTGTGGACACAGCAGCCTGTTAAGCCGAGCAACTCATTGCGACTTGGGAATGCGGTTTCAGTGCTGTAATGTCCAATAATCCGGCTAACTTATTGATTTTGTTTGCTCCCGGTCATTCACCGGTCCAGCGGATCGGATTTGCGCGTTGTAATGTCCAATAATCCATCTAAGTTATTGATTTTGCGTGGTCTTGTCCCGCTCCCGTTCGGCCCCCGCTGCTGTCTTTGATGCCCGCGACGCGCACCCTTCGCCGAGCCCGGCCGGCGAGCGCGGCGGGCGCCGGAACATTCAACCGCGGCTGGAGAAGATCGCGCTCGGGTGGGCTTCTTTTCAGGTGATGCGCCGGGCAAATGCAAACCTCGGCGCCAGGCCAAAGTTGACGACAAGGTGGCGGCCGATCAACGCGGCCATGGGCTCGGCGTCAGTATGGACGTGTACGCCAATTCGGATTTCAGCAAGAAACTGGAAGCCGTCCGCAAGTTGGAGAAAGTGATCCAATGAAGCGGACGGCGACGATAGCTCCGAGTCGGGCTACCGGAGAATTGAGCCAGTGGGACTCTTTGGGCTTTAATGCAGTAAACGCAGGAACGGTTCCGGTGGGTTCTTCCTAAGTTGTTGAATCTGGAGCGGGAGACGGGGCTCGAACCCGCGACGTCCAGCTTGGGAAGCTGGCATTCTACCACTGAATTACTCCCGCGCTATGTCAAATCAGCTATTTAGCTGAATCCACTGGACTTGCCAAATCGAGGCCCAGTCCATTCCGTCCTCCCGTTTGGACGCCGAGATGGACAGCATGCTTCTATTCTACTCTCCAAAGCTCGTTCCACGCACACTATTTGGTCTCGTGGGTTTAGCGATAGGACACCGGCGCGGACGGTAGCGTCCGGATTCGAAACAACGACGCCTGTCGCGGGTGGGGCGGCCCATTCGACTCCAAGCCGTTCTTTTCAGGCGGTTTTCAGACGCCGATTTCGGCGAGCGATGAGCGCGATTCGGGATGCCATCCTCTTAAACGGCTCCTCGATCAGTCGCGAAGCGCCCCAAGCGAAGAGAATGGCCGCCCCGATTGCGGCTAGCTGTACGCAGAACACCAGCAGCTCCGAGTGGACCAACCGAAGACCGACGTGGAGCACTCGATCCACCACAAGCAAGTGGAAAAGATATAGGGAATAGCTGATGGAACCCAACCACATGAATACTCTCGCCTTGAAGGACACGAACGCTATGAAGAGCGCGGTGCTCAGCGCCGTCACGGAGATGATCGCTCCGGAAGTTCCGGACAGAAGCACCGCCAAAACGATCGCCAGGGGAACAAAAAAGCGGGCGCTCAACAGTCCGGCGCGAAGCCGGAACGTCAGTATCCCAAGCAGGAAGGCAATCGAGTAGTGGCCAATAAGTGCGCCTTGATCTTCATGCGCGTAAAGCGGAAACCGGAACCCGCTGCTTGCCAGACATAAAGCGAATAGCGCGATCTGCGCCCAGACCCGCCGCGATGCCAGAAGTGGATACAGCAGCCCGACCAGCACATAATACTGAAACTCAACGCCGAGCGTCCAATACACGGGTATGATCCACGTCGTGATCCCGCCGAAGAAGGAGTTCAGGTACCCCAAATGCATCAAAATCATCGCTGGCGTGTAATGGGGGGCCTGGCCGCGAAATCCCGGAGATAAGTACGAGACATAGTGAAGTGCGATGGCCGTCGCAATGGAAACCAGGTACGGGGGGTCGAGCCGAACCAATCGTTTCGCCAAAAACCTGGGATAAGATCCAACTGTGTAATTGGCTCGCCACAAGCTGAAGGGGATAACGAAACCCGAAACCACGAAGAACACGTATACTCCCAGCCACCCGTAGTGGGCGGAGGAGGAAAGCGGCCCCTGCGTGATCGCATGACAACAGCAAACGGCGAAAGCGGCGATGCCCCGGAGGCAATCGATCGAGAAGACGTGATCGCGCGGCGCGGAAATCGCCACGACGCCCGGTTTGGCCCGGCGGTTCGCGGAAGCCTCTGGTCTTAATCCGCCTTCCGCGAGTTTAGACGGCTGGAACGGCAGCCCCATGACAAGCCCTCTCACACATGCGGTACAAAGCCCCGGCGTGGCGTCGTCAATTGCATTTCGAACCCGCGCGGCAAAGCGAACAAGTCTACCTCAAACCGATCGAACTGCTTAACTTGATAGGGCGCAATCCTCTTTTCCAGCGCCTCCAAGAGATCGTTGACGGGCCCCGCAAACCGCACCACGGCAATGTGCGTATCGTACAAAGACCTAAGCCCCCGAACGTTATCCGGGTAGATGATACGAGGGTCCGCCGCGGTATAGACCAGGACGCCGGTGCCGTCGAAGATCCCATCGAGATGTTCCGAACTGAGCAAGCGATGAACGGCGGCGAGGTCCGCGAAGCGAAGGAATCCGTCCGGCCCCTGGGTCATCCCCCCCATGATCGAGTGATTCTTGACTGTCCAGTCGACCATGCACACGAAAAGAAGCCCTGCTAACACCCTCCGGAGAGCCGGATTCCAAGCCGGCAGGCTGAACGAGGCAAGCACATAGAGCGCCGCCACGCTCAATGGTTGTGTAAGAGAGTAGAAGCGAGCGGTGGCAAAGGCAGGCTGAGTGTATGCGTACATGCTCCCGAAAAAAATCTGGGTGATGATCAGAAAGACCATATAGTACGCCTGAAAACCCGCCAGCAGCACAATCCATCGCGGCAGGGCGCCTTTCCACGCGAGGCGCGCCAAGCCGGCCATGGCCATGAGAACCATGGCCACTGCGATTACTCGTAATGGCGCGTTGCTGGGACTCCACCCACCGGTCACGGCATAGTAGACGCCCTTCAACAGCAGAAGCCACCTGGTCTGCCGGCCGGGTCCCACGCCATGATAAGGCGTCGATTCGCCGCCCACCAAGCGAGTGCAAACGAGGTACACAACCAGGGATGGCAGGGCGGCGAGAAAGACCTTGAAGCAGGTGCTCAACCGGGGCCGGCGAGCCCATTCGACGAGAGCGTAAAAGCCCAGCAACTTGACGGCGGGGAATCGAAAAAACGTTCCCCCGGCGATCGAAGCGGAGGCTGCCCCGGCGCTGGCCGTCTCCCTCAGACGTTTGGACACGGCCAGAAAGAGCAGCGCGATCGCGGTCGACTCGAAGATCTCGGTGGTGGTCGACGGATAGGTCAACATGAGTGCGAAACCCACCGCGCCGGCGGCTATGGGGTACGGGACATGGTGGGCCAGGCATGCAGCCAGCCAGGAAAGGCTCCAGAGCAGTTTCGCCAAGTAAAACAGGACCAGTGCGCTCCCGGCCAGGGACAGCCCCAGTTTGGCGAGCGCATAAAGCGCCACGGAATAGCCGGGCGGATACCACCGCAGCGGCTGACGCAGGTCGCTGCCGATGTTCACCATGACGGCAGGGCCATAAGACTCGTGCAGGGATACCTTGTATGCGCCCTCGCGAAGCATAGACTCAGCCGCTACCACCGGAGCGGTCTGGTCGCCTGAAAGCTCGATCCGGCTCCCGTACACGCAGAAGTACACCGACAAAAGTCCCAGCGTCGTCAAGAAGAATCGTAAGCGGCCGATCCGCGGAGCGGGTTGGTAAGGCACCACGCAAAGTTCCGGCGTAGCGGTCGCTTCCAACCCTCGCCGCGGGCTAATTTGCATGTGTCAAACCTCCGCGCCCATAGACTGTCCACTGAGACGCTTGCCAGTCCAAGATCTTGACTTGCGCCTCGTCGAGATCGAGCGCGGCGCCGGGCAGCAAGCTGTCCGTCCGGAACCGGAGCGTCAAGGTCCGGCCGGATTGGATCTGAACCGGAAATTGAAACTCGGGTTGATACGGCGGAAACGAAACAGATAAGCTTCGCGGGCTTCCCTCAATGGCTGCCAGGTATCGGGGCGTCTTTCCTAACAGAGGTATCCATGCCCATCGATTCGAGACCCGATATCGAATCCGCACGACGCCAATGCGATCGGGCCCGCTCACAAGCGGAAGCGTGACGGAATGAGTTACCCGGTCGATCGGCAGTGTTTGAAATCCCGCCGCGGGCTGGCGCCAGGGCGCGTCGGTACGCTGCCAGATCAGCGCGTGCCCCACCACCTTGAGTGGAGTATAGTTGTCCAAAACCGCCTCGAAAAACTCCCACCTTTCGTTCTGCAGCCCCTCCTGGAAGTCGAAGGTCTGAGTCCGCGTCTGAACAAACTCCGGATTGGTTCTCTCGAACGTGGCCAGGTAGTTACGCCACCTCTGCTGCCCCACCGTGTGGATGATATAGTCTTCCGCGGGGTGGAAGATGCCGTAATGCGATTCCAGCATTGCGGAGTAAACGGACCAAAGCGAGACCGTGCTTCTCTGGCGCCTGGAGTCGATTAGGGAGGTTGCGTCCGCCATAAACGAATCCCAATGGCGATCGAGGAATCGGCTGTAGGCGAAAGTATCCCGCCGCAGGTGTCGAATCAATCCCGTTGTCAAGACCGCGGAGTTAAAGGCAAGTACGAGGGCGACTATGGCGGACACGGCTATGAACGACAGGCCCGCTATCGGCCGTCTTTGAAGGCGCGTGGAAACCCATTCGCGAAATACGCCTGACGCCGGCGCGTTCGCGAACACGAGGAGGCCTGTCAGCGCCACGATGCGAGCCAATGGAAAAGCGTAATGCCTGCTCAGGATTCCCAGCATCGGGATGCCCGTCAGCGCGCCGTATATCATCATGAGCATCGCAAGCGCCTGCCAGTCCCGCCCGAGACGCAGCGGGCGGCTCCAAGAGTGGAAGAGGATGAACCCGAAGATTGCCAAGGCGAGACAGTAGGGAAGCAGGCACAGTACCACGTGGTGATCGGAAATCAACTCACGCCAATGGCTCCAGTATGGCAGCGGCGGACTGCCGAAGAACCAGAATTGATCCGCCGGCAGGTCCACCAGATTATAGCGGATCGCTTTCGTGGCTCCATCGACGCCGCAAAGCAGCCAGAAAATAAGAGCCGCGGCCGCCGCCGCCGTGGCCAGCGCTATAGCGGTGAACCTGATATTCAGCAAGGCGATTCGGCCCTGTGTTCGATTGCCGAAAAACGCCTGCGCCAAAGGCAGCCCAGCCACCAGTCCGAGCGCGAGCAGCAAGCTGATTCCGTGTTCGGTCCCGCACGCAAAACCGATCGCGGCGCAAATGCCAGTCAGCATTGCCTTTGTCCAATCGCGGATCGGCAACTGAAGCGCCGCGAACGCGAAAACGGGCATAGTCGATCTGGCGGAAACCAGGCTATGGCCCGGAGCGGCGCTCCATGGGAAGAGCAAGTCCATGAACATCACCGCCAACGCCGCGCCAATCCACCTGTACGAAGGGCGCCGCATCGTAGCTCGGACAAATGCGGCCAGTGAGAGAACGAACAGACCAATTGAGGTGAGCTGCCGCGACAATTCGGACGCAATGAGAGACTTGCCGAACAACGCGAAGAGGGGATAGTGAAGGTACGGCACGCCTATCCCGTGGAAAAAGATGAAATCCCGGCCTCCAACCTGCCCGGCTGCGATCCTGCGAAGGGGATCGAAAATCTGGAAGGGTCCGTTGTCGGGGACGCCGTCAAACCAGAGAGCCGCCTTCAGCGCCTGGACTAAATAAGCGAGCAGCCACACGGCGAGAAAGACCTGCGCCGCCCTGACAACCCATTGCTCGAGGTTGTCCGAAGGTATTCGCGATCCCGAGATCGCAGGGTTCCCCGTTCCGCTAACAGAAGTGTGTACCATGCCCCTCCCTCCGAGTGCTGGAGGACGTTTATTCAGTGTAACCCGTCAAGTTGGCCCGAGCAGGCTTTTTGGTTTCTAATCGTACTCTCTCTGGAGCGGCTAAACGCCGCTCAACGGTGAGTACACACACACCACGCGGGCAGTATCGGCCCGTTCCGAAGGAGAAAAAGCGAAGCGCCGCCCGGCGAGGCACGGAAAGCGGTTTTCTCGATCTCCGCATCGGCGCTTGGGAAAAAGGCCGCCCGGAGATCGGCGTTCGCGCTTCAGACTCCCAGCCGTGTGCGTCTGCCGAGTTCTCCCAGAGTCTGGTTGGTCCCCGGTTTATAGCCCTTCAGCGGCAGAATGCGCTCGTGAATGGCGTCCAGGAACCAGGTCGGCTGGGGGAAGAAGAGGGCTTCCAACTCGGCCGCGGGGGTGATCCAGTTTCTCGACCCAATCACTACCGGCGGAGCGTCCAGATCGTCGAAGCAGAGCTGGGCGAGCGTGGCCGCCACCGTTTGCATTACGCAGCCGCGCTCCACCGCGTCGCAGGCCACCAGAACCTTGCCCGTCTTGCGGACGGATTCCACCAGCGCGTCGTAGTTCAGCGGGTTGGCGGAGCGGAGGTCCACCAGCTCGGCGGAGATTCCGAATTCCGCTTGCAGGCGGTCCGCCGCCGTCACCGCGGTGTAGAGCGCCGGCCCCAGCGTCACGATCGTGAGGTCTTTGCCCTGGCGCTTGATTGAGGGCTCGCCCAACTCGATTTCGTAGTAGCCTTCCGGAACGCCGGCTGCCTCGAACATCTCGCCGTAATCGTAGATCTTCTGGCTCTCGAAGAAGACCACCGGATCGGTTCCGGCCAGCGCCGCGTTCATCATTCCCTTGGCGTCGTAAGGAGTGACGGGATAGACCACCTTCAGGCCCGGGATGTGATACGCCAGGGCGGTCCAGTCCTGGGAATGCTGCGCGCCGTACTTGGCGCCCACGGAAATGCGCAGCA
>Ga0187851_10001168_pt1 | contig 25611 bp, 31 predicted proteins | sample June2016WEW_6_10_FD_132997 | JGI IMG/M metagenome (GOLD analysis project Ga0187851, IMG submission 132997) | Peatland microbial communities from SPRUCE experiment site at the Marcell Experimental Forest, Minnesota, USA - June2016WEW_6_10 | ecosystem: Environmental > Terrestrial > Soil >...
ACAACGATTTGCATCAGCAGCGGAACGTATTGCCAGCCGTAAGGAATGGAAGTCATCGCCGCCTTGCCTTGTCCGCCAGGATTGCGCCCGCATTACTGAGATGAACGAATCTCGGGCCAAACCCAAGTCTAGTTTGAGATTAGGTTTTCAGGCGCATCCCGTCAAGGCGCGCCGAGGCGCGGAGAAGTTGCGTCAGCGTGTTTTGCGGGCGTGGCTCAGGACCGCCGAAAGGGCTCGGAACGAGGCTGGATTTGCGCGCGCGTGAGATTCGTCACAGAAATTCCTACCTCTGAGCAGCAGAATCACAAATGCGTCATTTCGGGACATTACGAATGCTATCTAAAGTTTCGAACTGCAGACGCCGAAGAAACGGGCGAGGATTGACAGCATGGTGGCGTCGTCAGCGGCGATGATCGCAGATGGTGCGGGTGTGCCGGATGGGGCTGCATTGCGGTCGCACGTGCGAAGGCGGCGAATCTCGCCGCAGGCAGGCCATGCCTTGGAAATCCTGGGGCATGCGATTGAGTACCTCACCGATGAGTATGTTCACGACGCCGGAACACTTTCAGTACGTGACGGGCAATTGCAGGCGGTGCAACTGTTGATGTGCTTGAATCGGCAGATTTATTTTGATTGCCCCGAAGTGCCGACGTTCGCCGAGCGGTGGCGGGCTCTACTGGATGCGCACGCCGCGTAAGAGCGTTGTCTCTCGCGTTACTGCCCGAGGACCAGAACTCCAAATAAGACCAGCCAAGCCAGGCCCATGGTGTGCCAGAACCACGCCGTAGAGTCGACCGCAAGCTGTCGCGTTTGGACTCGCTTGAACCTGGTGAGGGCAAGCAGGCAAACAAGCAACGCCAGGATGCCGAAAAGCAGGTGAGCCGCATGCAGGCCGGTGATGAGGTAAAAGAAGTAACTGGCCGGAGTTGCTGACTGATCGAAGGCGAATCCTTGAGCGGTTAACTGTCTCCATGCCGCAAATTGGCCGGCCAGGAATGTCAGGCCTAACACCAACGATGCGCCGATCCAGGGCAGGGTCCTGCGGAGCGCTGGGCGGCCCAACCCGAGCCATTCCTCCAGTACATCGATCTCGCGAAAGATGTGCCTGCGTGCCCGCTCCATGGTGAGGCTGCTCAGAAGAAGGACGGCAGTATTGAGAAAGAGGATGGGCGGCAGCAAAACCGGACGCCAGTCGCCAATCTGCCGCAGCGTTCTAGGATCCAGATGCGTGCCCGCCTGGCGTGCGTAGAAAAGCGTAACCAGCACCACAAAGAACATCATGTCGCCGGCCAGGGCACAAAAGACAAAAGCGCGGGTGCGGTGCAGGACCTCGCGCGGGCTGCGGTTGGAGTTGGCCCAATCGTCGTCGCCACCTCCGCCGCCCCCGCCCGTAGGCCGGCGGTCCACAGGCGGTTTGCCGCCGGTTCCAGGCGCTTTGCGTTCAATCTCAGACGGGATAGGGGTAAAGATGGAGGGCATAGGGAAACCCTGTGAGGAAAAGATTACTCCCACTCTTGCTTGGACGCATCCGAAATCGGAAGAGTGGGCTGCGATTCGGAAAAAGGGGCCGGCTCGCATTGAGGCCCGAAATCGACTCAAAGGATTGAATCTGCTTTAGCTATTTGCCTGAAAACGGATTGAAAACCTGGACGCTCTCTGGCCTTGGACAGGTGTTGCTTTCGAGTGATCTCGATGCCGGCCTGTATTTCGGCCACAACAATGCCCGAGATTGCTGGTGGTCCACGGAAACCGACCCCCTCCACGCAACAACTGCGCCATGAGGGCGATTCTTTCTAAGTCCTGAGATGGCGCCGAGACAGACACCTCCTCGCGGTCTTTTCGCGCGCGAGAAGGAAAACAACGAAGTCGTGCGAACAGCCTGTCCTCACCAACCTCTTGTTTGCAGCAACTGTGATTCTTCGATACCTGCGGCGGCCAGTCCCTTCATGGTTCCCGTCACTTGCTCGCTGACCTCGGCGAGAATCTTGGGATCGTTGAAATGGGTGGTCGCCATCACGATGGCCTTGGCGCGCGAGACAGCCTCTTGGCGTTCCTTGGGGTCGTTCTCCACATCGAGCGGCGTGGCGCGCTCTTTCATAAAAATGCCTGAACCCACAAAGATGGCTTCGGCGCCGAGCTGCATCATCAGCGCGGCGTCGGCGGGCGTGGCGATGCCGCCGGCAGAGAAGTTGGGCACCGGCAGCTTGCCCGTCTCCGCCACCATGCGCACCAGTTCGTACGGTGCTTGATGTTCCTTGGCCGCCGCGTAAAGCTCCTGCCCGGTGAGAACGGTCAGTACGCGCATCTCACGGGTGATCTGCCGCATGTGCTGCACAGCGTGGACGACGTCTCCGGTCCCGGCTTCACCCTTGGTGCGGATCATGGCCGCGCCTTCGGCGATCCGGCGCAGCGCCTCGCCCAGGTTACGCGCGCCGCAGACAAACGGCGTGGTGAACGCGTGCTTATCGATGTGGTGTGCCTCATCGGCCGGCGTCAGAACCTCACTCTCATCAATGAAGTCGACGCCAAGCTCCTGCAGGATCTGCGCCTCGGTGAAGTGGCCGATGCGGGCCTTGGCCATCACCGGGATGGAAACGGCCTGAATGATTTGCTTGATCAGGGCAGGTCGTGCCATACGGGCGACGCCGCCCTCCGCGCGAATCATCGCTGGAACCCGTTCCAGGGCCATGACGGAGGCTGCGCCCGCCTCTTCGGCGATGCGAGCCTGCTCGACGCTCATCACGTCCATGATGACGCCGCCCTTGAGCATCTCGGCCAGCCCCACTTTCAGGCGCAATGGGTTCCCAGTCAGACTCTTGTTTTCGTTGGACTTAGGCATTTCTTTGAACCTCGATTGGCGTCGCCGGATCCGCGCGCGGAAGACAATTTCACGAAAGATGGTCCCCCTTCCAGTGTAGCAGCGATAGGAATTTGGGGTAGCCGTGAGCGTAGAGGGATGCAGAGCGAGACCATTCATTAATTCCTTCCAATCTCGCCGTCGCATTTCCGGGCACTCTTCTGCAGAGTCTGTCGTGTATGGCCACGGCGCCCCCAGTCAGGACGACCCCGGCGGGGCCGCAACAGAAGACGGCCAGGCCGCAGCAGCGCATCACCACCCCGCAGACGGAAACAAAGACTCTGCCGGAGGCTGCGATCGATAGTTCGGAGCGGGCTCTGGTTCCGAGCGGTCAGATTGCGGACACGAATGCGGAAGCGGCGTTTGGTCCGCGCGTGTTACGGCTGCCGGTCGAAGTGGACATCGTGGTACCGGTACGGGATTTTCGGGTGCGCAATCTTCTCGCTCTTGCACCGGGACAATTGGTGGCGTCGCATTGGAACAGCGGGAACGATTTGCCGCTGGCCGTTGGCAATGTGAACCTGGCGTGGGCCGAATTTGAAGTGCTGGAGACAAAGCTGGCGGCGCGAATCACGCGCGTTGCCTGAAACGGCCGACGGGCGGGCGACAGGATCGATGAGATGCGGAGCGGAAAAGCTTCACAAGGGCCAGATGAGATGACGGTTCGAATCGGTGGGGCAGCGGGAAGATTCGTCGGAGTGGTGGGAAGGTTCTTGGCGCGATCGCGCTGCGTTGGGGCGCGGCCGCGGCTTCAACTCGTCGAACGCATCGCTCTCGCGCCGCGCCAATGGTTGATCTTGGTTGAGGCCGAAGGCCGCACGATCCTAGTCGCGACTTCTGCGGAAGGCGGGCCGGCTTTTTATCCGCTCGATCCTGGATCGCTGAAGGTCTCCGGCGCGAAGCCTGTGCGTACGACGAGGGTCTCATGGTAGCCGTTTGGGTGTCGGGCGCGGCGGCGCCGCTCTTGCCCGACCTGAATGCGCGGCTCAGCGCCTCGAATGCGACGCCCTGGACCATCCTGTTCGTTCTCACGCTCATCACGCTGCTGCCCGCGATCCTGATGGCGATGACACCGCTGGTGCGGTTGCTCGTGGTGTTCCATTTTCTGCGCCAGGCGCTGGGTACCCAGACTGCGCCGTCCAACCCCACTCTGATGGGCCTAGGGCTGATGATGACCTGGTTCCTGATGACGCCGGTCCTCAATCAGGTCGATCAGCAGGCCGTGGAACCCTATCGCGCCGGGCAGATTACGGGAATGGAGGCAATCGACCGTGGCGCGCAGCCCGTGAAGCGATTCCTGTTGAAGTATGCGCGGGAAAAGGACCTGGCTCTCTTTACCGCGGCGGGACAGATTCCACGCCCCAATACTCCCGACGATTTGCCCATGCGGGTGGTGGCTCCCGCCTACATCCTCTCCGAGCTGAAAGCGGGTTTCGCCATCGGCGCGGTGCTGTTTCTGCCCTTCCTGCTCGTCGACATCGTTACCGCCTCAATCACAACCTCGATCGGCATGTTTCAGTTGCCGCCGGTGGTGGTCTCAACGCCCCTGAAGATCCTTTTGTTCGTCATGGTGGACGGCTGGAACCTGCTGGCCAACTCGCTGCTGAAGAGTTTTTGAAAGGAGCGCGGTGACACCCGATCTGGTTGCCGAACTGATGCGTCAGTTGATGCGCGAGGCCATGATTGTGGCTGCGCCGCTGTTGATTGCAGCCGTGGCCCTGAGCCTGGTGCTGAGCCTCGTGCAAACCTTGACCAGCCTGCAGGAGCAGTCGCTCACGTCGGTCCCGCGACTGGCGGCGATTGCGCTGATTCTGCTGGTGGGAATGCCATGGTTTCTGGAGAGGCTGGCCACTTATACGCGACTGCTGATCGGAGACTTTCACAGGTATCTGGGCTGAGAAGCAGCTTTCAGCCGTCGGCTTTCGGCTCTCAGCTCCGGGGGTTGCGATGGAAGCAGTTGAACAAGCACAGCAGACCAAAAAGCTGCGGGCTGATAGCTGAGGGCTGCATTGACCGATTGGCCGACATTCCTGAGCGCAATGATGCTTGCCCTGGTTCGGGTGAGCGGCATGATTGCCTTTGCCCCGTTCTTCTCGTCGACCTCTCTGCCGATCCGCGCCAAAGCCGTGTTCGCGGGCTTGATCGCGTTCTTGTTGGCTCCGGTGGTGGCTGAATTGCCGCACGCCCAGGCCACAATCGGCGTCGCTGCCGTCCTGGGCGAACTGGCTGTGGGCCTGGTCTACGGGCTGTCGCTCGCCTTGCTGAACGAGATGCTTTTGTTTGCCGGACAGATCGTGGGTTTGCAGTTCAGCTTTTCCCTGGTCAATCTACTGGACCCGGACTCGGCGATTCAGACGCCGCTCTTGGGCGACCTGTTTCAACTGATGGGCACGCTGGTGGTGATCACGGCGGGCCTCGACCGGATTCTATTGGCCTCGCTCGTGCGCAGCTTCCGCGTGGTGCCTTTGGGTGGGTACGCGTTCGGCGTGGCGCCAGCAGCAGCGTTGGTTCGCGCCGCCGGCGGAGTGTTTCTTGCTGCGCTGGAGCTGGCCGCGCCGGTGCTTGCGGCCACCATGCTGATGGAGGTGGCTGTGGCTCTGCTCGGCAAGTTGAGCCCGCAACTTCCCGTCATGTTTCTTACCGTGCCGCTCAAAACCCTCACTGGCTTTGCGATTCTCGCCGGCTGCCTGGCGCTGTGGCCCCGGTTTATCGAGGCGCGTTTTGCCGGATTGCTCGACATGGCGGAGCGGCTGATTGCGCTGCCCGGCGACGCGCCGGCGGGATGGAGAAGCTGATCGATGCCCGGCGAACGCACTGAGCAGGCTACGCAGCACCGGCGCGAGAAGGCGCGCGAGGAAGGCGACATCCTGCACAGCCGGGAGCTTGCCGGGGCCGCGGGCATGCTCGCCGGAGTGATGACGCTGGGCATATTAGGCGATCGCAGCTTCGCTACGTGGCGCGGCGCCTTCTCTGAGTTTCTCGCTCTGGGCGCGCCGGCTCGTTGGGAGCCGGCAACCTTGCAACCGACGCTTGTCGAACTGCGGGCGCTCATGATCGTCGTGCTCGGCCCGCCGGCGACAGTGCTGGCGGCCGTGGTGGCAGCATCGCTCGCGGCAGGCATGGTGCAGACCGGCGGGTTGAACGTCCATTTCGGGGCTCTGGGCTTCAAACTGGACCGCGTCAATCCCGCTGCGAACCTGAAAAATCTGTTCTCGTTGCGCGCCGCGGCACGCATGGGAAAATCGCTTGTCCCGGCGAGTTTTCTCGCGGTCTTTGCCGCCCAGCGCGTGGCGCGGCAACTCAGCCTGCCGCCTTTTTCGACCTCGCGTCTGGAGCAACTGGGAGCCGATGTTTACGGCCTGTTGCTGGCAGCGGCTTGGCTGCTTTTTGCCTGGTCGGCGATCGATTATCTGGTGGAATGGCGCAGCCGCGAATCGCGGTTGATGATGAGCCGCCAGGATCTGCGCGACGAGTACAAGGAAACCGAGGGCAGCCCGCAGATTCGCGGCCGCATCCGCAGCCTGCAACGCCAGATGCGCCGGCGCCGCGTGAAGGCCGACGTTTCGAAAGCCGCCGTCGTCGTGACCAATCCCACGCATTATGCCGTGGCCCTGGGCTTCGACTTCGCGACCATGGAAGCGCCCAAGGTGCTGGCCAAGGGCCGCAACCTGCTGGCCGAAGAGATCAAGGCGGAGGCCCGCTGGGCCGGTGTGCCCATCGTCGAAAACCCGCCTGTGGCGCAGTCGCTCTATCGCACCGTTGAGGTGGGGCAAGCCATCCCTGTGGAACTGTACACGGCCGTAGCTGCGATTCTGGCCTACCTCTATCGCCAACGCGTCGAAGCGGAGCTCAAAGACCGGCAGATGCGCGAGGCTGCCGCGCGCGCTCGGCGGCGCTCCGCGCCTCAGGGTCTTGGAGGAGTTTCTCAATGAGCACAACAACTCTGCCCGCCGCAGCGCTTGCTGCGCGATCGTCGATCTGGCATCGGCTGCGCGACTACATGCTGCCCTTGGCTGCGATCAGCGTGATCTTCGTGATGCTGGTTCCGGTGCCGGCCGCGGTGCTGGACCTCTTGCTGGCGCTCTCCATCGCTGCCTCGGTGATCGTGTTTCTCTCCGCTGTGCAGATCCGCCGAGCCGTGGAGCTCTCGGTTTTTCCTACGCTTCTCCTCCTGCTCACCCTTTTCCGGCTCTCGCTCAACATTGCCTCCAGCCGGCGCATTCTCCTGCATGGCCAGGAGGGGACGGCGGCCGCGGGCAACGTGATCGAAGCCTTCGGGCAGTTCGTGGTGGGCGGAAACTACGTCGTCGGCTTCGTTCTGTTCCTGGCTCTGGTCGCGATTCAGTTCTTAGTTGTTTCTCATGGTGCGGTGCGGACCGCGGAAGTGACCGCCAGGTTCACCCTGGATGCTCTGCCGGGCAAGCAGATGGCGATCGACGCGGACATGAACGCGGGACTGATCGACGAAGCCGAGGCGCGCCGGCGGCGCCAGGCCATCGCCCGGGAGGCCGAGTTCTACGGCGCCATGGACGGTGCGGCGCGATTCAATCAGCGCGACGCGTTGGCGACCATTCTGATTACCGCCATCAACATTGTTGCCGGACTGCTGATCGGCACCCTGCAGCAGGGCATCGCGCTCGGGGACGCAGCCCGCACCTACACCGTGCTGACGGTGGGAGACGGCCTGGTCACCATCATTCCCTCGCTGCTGGTCTCGGTGGCCGGGGGCATCACGCTGACCCGCGCCAATTCCGCCGCCATGCTGGGTGGCGAGATCAGCCAGCAACTCCTGGCCCGGCCGGCCACACTCTATATGGCCGGCGCGGTCTCGGCATGCATGTGCCTGATTCCCGGCCTTCCCAAGTTCGCATTTCTTGCCGTGGCTGCAGGGCTCTTTGTCGGCGGCCGCCGCGTGGCCGCGCGCGTGGAATCTCAAGCGCCGGCCGAGTTGATGCCTGCGGAGAAGAAAAGGGCGGAACAGGCGCAGGGGTCGGAGATGGCGCAGCTGCTTCGTCTGGAGCAGCTGACTCTCGAGATTGGTTTTCAACTGATACCCCTGGTGGATGAGAAGCAGGGCGGACAGCTGTTGAGCCGCGTGCGGACACTGCGCCGCCATCTCTCGACTGAGATGGGGTTCCTGGTGCCGCCTGTCCATATTTCAGACAATCTGCGCTTGAAGCCGCGCGAATATCTCGTCTCGCTGCGCGGTATCGAGATCGGCCGCTGGCAAACCGAAGGGCAGCAGCTTCTGGCTGTGTCCGGCGAGGCTGGCCGCCGTCCTTTGACCGGCAGGGAAACCCGGGAACCGGCGTTTGGAGTGCCCGCGATCTGGATCGCGCCGGCGCTCGAAGAACAGGCCGTCGCCGCCGGATATTCGGTGGTGGATGCGGTCACGGTGATCACCACCCATCTTGGCGAGCTGATTCGCAGGCACGCTTGGGAGTTGCTGGGGCGCGCGGAAACCAAGCGCCTGCTCGACGCGCTCAATGAGAGTCATCCCAAGTTGCTGGAGGAGTTGGTTCCCAAATTGCTATCTCTCGGCGAAGTCGAACGCGTTCTCGAACAGTTGTTGCGCGAGCGGGTCTCGATCCGCGACCTGGGTGCGATTCTCGAGGCGCTGCTCGAGACCGCGCCGGTCAACAAGAGCCTTGTGGCCCTGGTGGAAGCCGCGCGTCAGGCGCTGGCGCGAAGGCTGGTGCAGCCGCTGCTCGACGGGGCTGGCCAGCTTCCCGTTCTGCTGCTCGAGCCCGCCCTCGAAGAGGAGATTCTGTCCGCCCTCGGTCCGGAGATTGGCCACCTGGCCATGGCCGGCCAGCGCCTGCCGGCCTCCACCGCGCCGACGGCCATGCCTTTATTGCGTCGCCTTGGCGATTCTGTGAGATCCCTTATCGGTTCCGCATCCGGAGCGGCCATGCCCGTGCTCTTGTGTCCGAGTCCGGCACGCTATCACGTCAAACGCTGGCTGGAACCGCTGGTGCCACGCATGGCTGTGGTGGCGGCCAGCGAGATTCCACCCGAAGTGCGACTGCGCCCGGTGGGCACAGTTCGTTAAGCAGGCCAGGCGAGGCAGGATAACAGGTCACGGGGCAGTCTTCGAGGGCAAGTTTCGAGGCCAGTTTTTTTGGCAAGGAATGGCGATGGGGAGCGAAGCGTCGGCGATCACTAGAGGATCCAGGGCCATGAACCGGACGGCAGCACAGGGCGGCTACCCTCCTGCAGTCCCGACGGGCGCGACACTGACCGCAGAGCAGGAGCGTGTGCTGCTGGAGCATCTCCCAGTCGTTCGTTTCCTGGCGCGGCGGATTCACGAGCGGTTGCCGCAACACGTCGACATCGAAGACCTGGTCTCGGCGGGCGTGGTTGGCCTGATGGACGCTTTTTCAAAGTTCGACCCTGAGAAGAAAGTGCAGTTCCGGAGCTACGCGCAGTTTCGCATCCGCGGCGCCATTCTGGACAGCTTGCGCACGCTCGACTGGAGCCCGCGCGAGCTCAGGCGCAAGGGCCGGGCGGTGGAAGAGGCCATCCGCGTGCTGACGGCCCGGCTGGGCCGTGCACCGGGAGAGGCCGAGATCGCCGCCGAGATGCAGATTGATCTCGATAGCTACCAGCAGCTGCTGGGTGACCTGAAAGGCCTGGAGATCGGCACTCTGCATATCGAGCGAAACGAAAATTCGGGCGAAGAGGAACTGGCCTACGTGGCGGGAAAACCCGAGGACGATCCTCTGTTTCACTGCCTGCGTGACGAGTTGGAGGAGCGGCTGGCCGAAGCCATCGCCGATCTGCCCGACCGGGAGCGGCTGGTGATGACGCTTTATTACTACGAAGAGATGACCATGCGCGAGATCGGGCTTGCCCTGGGCGTAGTCGAATCGCGGGTGTCTCAGGTTCATGCCTCGGCCGTGGTGCATCTCAGGGCCGCCCTGAGGGATTTGGCCGCTGGCGGGCGTGGTCCCTCAAAGCGTGGAGTTGCGGCTTCGGAAGCCGGGCCCAGACCGGCACGCAGAACGGGTTGACGTTGGCAGTCCAGCGCCGGCCAGACCGCAGAGAAAGCCCGCAAGACGAGGAAGAACATCGGCCGGCCCGGGAAAAACCGCATCGCGCAACCGGAGAAATCGGAGACCGAAGCATTGAGCGAGAAGACACTCAAACAGGACGAGATCGATGCGCTTTTCGAAGCGGCTCGTAACTCCGAACCGAATCTGGCGCGGCATGAGACATCCATCAAGGCAGTTCCCTACAACTTCGCCTCGGCCGGTCAGATCTCCACCGAGCAACTGCGCGCCATCAGCATGTTGAACGATCTGTTCGCTCGCAACCTGACCCACAATCTGGCCGCATGGCTTCGCACCCGATTTCAGGTGAACCTGGTCTCGGCCGAGCAGATCCAATTCAATGAGTTTCTTCTCAGGATTCCCGAGATCAGCTATGTGGCTTCCGTCCGGCTTGAGCCGCTGGGGGCGCTCTCTGTGTTGCAGCTGGATCTGGGGCTGGCGCCTCCGATCATCGACCTCCTGCTCGGCGGGGATGGCAAAGACGGTCCGATGCGGGAGCTGACCGACATCGAGGAGTCGCTTCTGGGCAGCGTGGTTGAGATCGTTTGCCGCGAGCTCACCGTGGCCTGGCAGCCGGTGGGGCTGAGCTTCGCCTTCGAGCGCCGGCAGATGCAGACCCAGGTGGCGCGCATCATCTCGGTGGCCGAAAAGACGTTGAGCTTGAGCTTTGAGATTCGCATGCCGCACAGCTCGAGCCTGCTGAATCTGGCGTTTCCGGCCGTCGTGGCCAACACCATCCTGCGCCGTTTGACGACCGATTGGGGGCGGCGCAAGCGGCATGCCGACGACACGCGGGCGCGGATGGAGGCGATCGCACGGCGCATTCGCTTCGGCTGCTCGCTGCAGTTGCCCTCGATGCGACTTGAGGCCGGCGCGCTGGATCATCTGCAGGCCGGAGATGTGGTTCGCCTGAACGTTGGCGCCGGTGCGCTCTCCGAGTGGAGGGTTGGCGGCGAAACGTTGGCTCTGGCGCTGCCCATGCGGCGCGGTGCAATGCGTTCGGCGCGCGTCGAGCGCGCCCTCGCCGGGAGCGAAGGATGAAAACCTACTTCGATTGCTGGACGAGTGTGGCGGCAGCTTTGTTTTCGCAGGCCCTGGCGGGAGAGCCGGAGCTGGTTGAGTCGCTGCCCCAACCTCTTGGCGAGCGCTCCTTTGCTTTTGCGGCGACGCTGGGCGGCGATCTGGAAGGCAGGTTTTCGGTCGCCCTCGACGGCACGATTGCCGACGCGCCGTTCTTCGGCGAAGGAGTGGACCAGAAGTCGGCGTGGAGCGAACTCTTGCGCGAAACCTCGGAAGCCGCGGCCGGCCAGCTTCTGGCCTCGGCGGGACTGAACTGCCGGGTGGTCGCGTTTGACGAGACCGCTCCAGAGGCGCGGGCCTCGCGCTGCTATCAACTCCGCTCGGGCGCCCGCGCCTGGACCATTCTGGTTAGCGACGGGGTGAGCGATCCGGTGAAGAAGCGAGCGGGGACAGAGGAGGAACATGCGCCTGGGGCCGCGGCCTCGGCACTGAGCCCCGGAGTCGCACTGCTGCTCGACGTGGAGCTCGAAGCCTCGCTGCGCTTCGGCTCGCGGGAGATGCCCTTGGGCGAGATTCTCGATCTGGGCCCGGGAGACGTGGTCGAGCTGGACCGGCCGGTGACCGATCCGGTCGACCTGATCGTGGGCGACAAGATTGTCGCTCGCGGCGAGGTCGTCCTTGTCAACGGCAACTTCGGCCTGCGGGTCACCGAGGTAGCCGCCCCGAAAAAGCGTCTGGAGAGCATCCGATGCCTCTTTTGAGCCGGCATGCGGCGCCGATGGCGCTCGCCGTCGATCGCGAGGCAGAGAGCGGCCCGTTGCCGGGATTGGTTCCGGGCGCGCGCTGGCCGGGAGGAAAATCGAGCCGGTCGCGGACGGAGATCCTTCGCGCATGTGCCAACCCTCAATGCGGCACCGGCTGGTTTCGGCTGTGGCGTCCCCGCGAGACGCCCGTGATCGAAGGCGGCTGGTGCTGCTCGGAAGCCTGCACTGAGGCCCAGATGCGCGCGGCGGTGAGCCGGGAATTGCAGGGAAAGGGCGCGGCCGCCGAGAGCCATCGCCACCGCGTCCCGCTTGGCCTCACCATGCTCGAAGCAGGCTGGATTACGCAGGCCGATCTGCGCGCCGCTCTGGCCGCGCAACGAACCGCTGGAACAGGAAGACTAGGATACTGGCTGGTGCGCCAGCGAAGCGCCAGCGAGGAGCAGGTGACGCGCGCTCTGGGGTTGCAATGGAACTGTCCGGTTCTGGCAGCGGAATTTCCTCGTCCTGAAGACCTGGCGGCACTGGTGCCGCGTCTTTTTGTCGACTCCTTCGGTGCCTTGCCTCTGCGCGTGGCGGCGGACAAGATCCTGTATTTGGGATTCGAGGAACGGCCTGATCCCTCGCTCGCGCTGGCCGTGGAACGCATCACCGGATTGCGTGTGGAAAGCGGGTTGGTCGAAGAGTCCTGTTTTCGTCCCGCGCACGAGCGCATGCTGGCCGGACGCTTTCCGCAAGCGGATTTGGTTGAGGCCGAGAGAGAATCCAACCTGACGGCGACACTGGCCCAGGCCGTGGAGCGCGTTCGACCCCAGGAGACGCGCATGGCGCGAGTGCACGATTGTCTGTGGGTGCGCATGTGGCTGCGCCTGCAGCGCGGACCGGTGCCCGAGCCGGGGACCGTCCTCGATCTCATCGCCTCGCTGTCCATCCAATGAGAAACGTGGTGGGCACTGAACCCGGCTTCGCGTTGTGTCAGGAACCTGGGAGGGTTGCGTTGGGCCGAGCCCGCCCGGTCGTGGCAGAAACCTGGGGCATGGTGGTGTGGGCCACGGTGCGTGCCGGACCGAGTCGCCCCTGTCGTGGCAGGCCCCCGGCAATGAGTCGTGGCAAGGATCTTGCCGCGGGCGCGAGCCCGGTTTGAAAGACATGGCTTGAATGGGCGGAGTACCCCGGGTCTCATCCTTGAAGAGAACGCGCCGATAGGGTCTAGGTGGAGGAGCGCGGGATGCGCGAGATTCGGACACTCATCGTTGACGACTCTTCGGTGATGCGCAAAATTGTGGAGCGCGCGTTGCGCCAGGCTGGCCTGGATCAGCTCGTTGTGCACGAGGCCGGCAGCGGAACCGAGGGTTTGGAATTGTTGAAAGCCAAACCGGTGGACCTGATCCTCTCTGACATCAACATGCCGGCAATGGACGGACTGGAGTTTCTTCGCCAGATCCGCACGCAGGGCCTGGCTCCCGGTGTTCCTGTGGTGATGATCACCACAGAATCGAGCGAGGAGCATGTCAAGCAGGCTATTCAGGCGGGGGCGCAGGGCTACATTCGCAAACCGTTTACCGCCGACCAGGTTCGAGAACGGGTAGTGCCGCTGATCCGTGCGGCGTAGCGGGGGAAGCTGTGTTGTTGAACGGTGTGCGAGGGTCGGCCATCGCGGGCCGAAACGGCGGCAACAAGGAAACCGGCGCAGGCTGCGCAAATCGTGAGGAGCGTTGGATGGCGATATCGTTGCGGGAGTCTCGGCCACTGGTCACCGATCCACAAAACCTTGATGCCAGCGTGGAAGAGGTCTTTCAGCTTATGTTGGGGATCGAGTGCGAGCGGGACGCCGGGCCGGCACCCGCCGCGAACGACTCGGTGACCGCCGTCGTCGGATTCGGGGGGATACTGAGCGGTGCCTGTGTCTTCCGATTGCCTGCGAAGACGGCGATAAAGATTGTCGGGCAAATGACGGGCATGGAGCTGCTTGAGGTCGACGACACTGTGAAGGACGGCATCGGCGAAATCTGCAACATGCTCGCCGGAGCCTGGAAGGGCAAGGTTCCCTCGATGGCTGCCAACACCGGGCTCTCGGTTCCGGCGGTGATCACCGGCAGAGACTACAATCTGCACGTCCAGGCGCCCGAGTTTCAGATTCACCACGGCTACCGGTTCGGCGAGGAGACATTCGCAGTCACCATCATTTGCGACGGGATGATGTAAGGCAGTTGGGCCACTGATTCGACTCGCGCAGTGCTCCGGCGCGCGGGCATGGCCCATCTGGATTGAGGGGGGCGCCCGATCCGGCGGAGGCGGCTCGTCCTGCGTCTGCGGCGAGCCGCAGACAGCCGTAGCGACATGACCCCGCTGGGCCGCTCTCGCGGAAACACTTGAGTCCATTCCGGAATGATCCCTCTCTAATCTGCCCCTTCCTCGTTCGGCCCCTCATCTGCAAGGGGGCTACTGCGCGACAGAGGCAGATCAAATGGATAGCGGATATTATGCGGCGATGACGGGGCTGGTGGCCCGCACACAGGCCCTCGATACGGCAGCGGCCAATCTGGCCAACGCGCAGACGCCCGGCTACCGCGCCGAACGGGAGTTCTTCCGGTCCGTCCTGATCGGGCCGGACGCATCGGACTCGCAGCTGGGGCAGGCAGTGGACAACTATGGACTCCTGGGCGGCGACCGGCTGAGTATGGCGCAGGGGGCGCTCGAACAGACTGGCAATCCGCTGGATCTGGCCATTGAGGGTGAAGGGTTTTTCATGATCGAGACGCCTCCCGGCCCGCGGTTCACGCGCGATGGCGGCTTTCACCGTGCGCAAAACGGGCAGTTAGTCACGCAGGCGGGCGAAGTGGTGCTCTCGCTGGCCGGCCAGCCGATTCAGCTTCCGCCTGGCGAGGTGTCGGTGGGAGCCGACGGCGCGATCTCCGTAGCGGGGGGCGTGGTGGCACAAGTGGGAGTATTCACCTTCCCTCCCACAACCGACCTTACTCCCGAGGGCGCCGACCTTTACGCAGCGCCGCGGGGCGTGACCGCAACGCCGGCCAAAGAAGCAATCGTGCGCCAGGGCGCGATCGAAGCGGCAAACCAGGATGTTGTCGAGGGATCGCTCGACTTGGTTGTGGTGCAGCGCCAGGCTGAGATGATGCAGCGTGCTCTGACAGTGTTTCATACCGACTTCAACAAATTCGCCACCGAGGACCTGCCGAGAGTCTAGCCGAAAACTTGGGCTGAGATTCGAAGCCGAGCAAGACCCGGGGCAGGGAAGATCCGGGTGAGGGGAAAAGATGATTCGAGCCTTGTACACCGCGGCAAGCGGTATGAGCGCGCAGCAATTGAACCTCGACACCATCGCCAACAATTTGGCCAATTCCTCGACTACGGGATTCCGGCAGCTGCGGCTCGAGTTTCAGGACATGATCTACCAGAACCTGGTGACGCCCGGTGCGGCGCAAAGCCAGAACACGGTTTCCGCCGGATTGCAGATCGGCTTGGGAACCAAGTCGGCGGCCACCGAGGTGATCAATACCCAGGGCGAACTGAACGAGACCGACAACCCGCTCGACGTGGCCATCCAGGGCTCGGGATTTTTCCAGGTGCAGCGTCCCGACGGCACTATCGCCTACACGCGGGCCGGGCAATTCCACCTGAACAACCAGGGCACGGTCGTGACCACCGACGGCGATCCGTTAATTCCGACCATCACGATTCCATCCAACGCGACCGCAGTGACGATGACTGAGTACGGGGTTGTGAACGCTACCCTGGCCGGGCAACAGAATCCTTCGCAACTGGGCCAAATTCAACTGGCCACGTTTCCCAACCCCGGAGGACTGGAGAGCATGGGCAGCAATCTCTTGCAGGCCACGCTCAGCTCGGGGGACCCCGTGCTGGGGAATCCGGGCGGGACCGAAGGCATGGGCACATTGCAGCAGGGTTACCTCGAAAACTCCAATGTGGATGTGGTCACCGAATTCGTTCAGATGGTGCTGGCGCAGCGCGCCTACGAATCGAACTCGAAGGTCATCAAAGCGGCCGACGATATGTATTCGCAAGTCAACAACATGACGCACTGAGCCCGCGACTGACCGAGGCCCCGATGGGAGAGCGGAGGTCGGCGAGGATTGCGATCGCAGCGCTCGAGAAGCGGTGGTCGACGGGCGGTAGAGAGGATGAAGATGGCGAGAGGGGTTTTCATCGCGGCTCTTCTTGCCGCTTCCAATTCGTTGGCCATCGCTCAGGCCGCCTGCACCGAACCGGCGATTGCCTTTCGCACTGCGGCAGCCCTTCCATCGCTGCGCCAAGCCGGGAGCGCGGTCTTTTACGAGATGGACGATGTTGCGACCGGCGACCGCTGGCTGCTCGAGCGCGACCCGATCCATCCCGAGGGTCCCGGGCGCTGGCTGCGGGTTAGGACGCCGAAAGCGGGAGGCGAGGCGGCCGCAACCCCGACGAGGCCATCCTTGAATGCGCAGGCTGTCGATTCCACTGCAATGCCAGTGATCCACACCGGGGACGAGGTGACGGTAGAAGAGCATTCGGCCGTGATCGATGCCAGACTCCAGGCTGTGGCGCTGGGGTCCGCGGCAGCAGGTTCCGAGCTTCGCGTGCGATTAAGGATCGGCGGCAAAGTCGTTGACGCCTTAGCCCTCAAGCCCGGCCGCGCGGTATTTGCGGCGGAGATGTGGACATGGCGATGAAGGTAGCCTGGGTTTTGCTCGCCGCCGCGTGTGTGTGGCCGATCTCGATGGCAGGAGCATTGACCAAAAAGCACACTTCGGTGGCCGAAGGAACCAAAGCCACGCCGCCCGAAGATGCACTGCGCGGGTACATCGCGCGGGTCCGCGCCCAGAAAGCTGCCGAGGTCAAAACGCCGGGCTCGATCTGGAGCGCCGAGGGCCAGATGGTGCGGCTGGGAACCGACGTCAAGGCATTCCGGATTCACGATGTCGTGTCGATCGTGGTGACCGAGAGCCTGGCCGCTTCGACCGACGGCCAGGTGAAGAATACCCGCGCGTCCTCCGCCAATTCGGGGCTGACGTCTTTGTTTGGCGCGCTGAAGGCATCGAACGCGCTGCAGAATCTGGTGGGCGCGAACGCCGCGTCGGCACTCACTGCACAGGGTCAAAGCACCACCAACTCGAGCCTCGTGACAACCTTCGGCGCCGAGGTTGTCGACGTTTTGCCCAACGGAATGCTGGTCGTCCAGGCCACGCGACAACTCACCTTCTCGGAGCAGACGCAACTTATTGAGCTGCGCGGCCTGGTACGCCCCGAAGATGTCAGCAGCCAGAATCAGGTACTCTCGACGGCCATGACGGATCTGGAGCTCGAAGTGACCGGAAAGGGAATCGTGAACGACTCGACGTACCGGCAGAATCCGCTGGTGCGCTGGCTGGAGAAGCTGGTGGTGTTCTGAAAGCCAAAACCATGACTGGCGAACCGGCGAATGGGGGAAGTGGATCCGATGGGGGCGAGGCCAAGGGTAATGAAACGGGGATTCACAAGACGGCTCCGATGGGATCGGGCACTTGCCGCCGTGTGGCTGCTGTCCTCGGTGCTCCTTCCGGCGCAGGAGGCATCAAGGAAGGCGCGGATCAAGGATGTGGCTACGATTGAAGGGATTCGCGACAACCAGCTTGTCGGCTATGGGCTGGTGGTAGGGCTGAAGGGTACGGGAGACAGCTCGCAGACGGTGTTTCCCGCGCAGACCCTGGTTTCCGCTCTCCAGCGTATGGGCATCACCGTTCCGGAGACAGGTTCGAACAGCGCCAGCAACATGCAGGTAAAGAATATGGCCGCGGTGTTCGCTGTGGCCACGCTGCCGCCGTTCAGCCGGCCGGGCTATAAGTTGGATGTGACGGTGTCATCGGCGGGCGATGCGCGCTCGCTCGAAGGCGGAATCTTGCTGATGACTCCGCTGTATGGCGCCGACGGGCAGATCTATGCACAAGCTCAGGGGGCGCTGGTGTTGGGCGGCTACGTGGCGACAGGAGGAGGCAGCGCGAAGCAGATGAATCATCCCACTACGGCGCGCATTCCCGGTGGCGCATTCGTCGAGCGCCTGGTTCCCTTTGACCTGAAGGAAATGCATACGGTTAATGTGATTCTGAACGACGCGGACTTCCACACCGCGGAGCGAATGGCAGCGGCGATCGACGAAGCGCTGGGTGCGGCGCGGGCGCACGCCGTCGATAGCCGGAGGGTTGAGGTGACGGCTACGCAGGGCGAGGACGTAGCGGCTTTGCTGGACCGGGTTGAGAGCGTCGAGATCGATGTCTATCCGCGCGCTAGGGTCGTGGTCAACGAGCGCACGGGCACAGTGGTGATTGGGGGAACGGTGCGGCTGCAGCCAGTGTCGATCTTACACGGCGGGTTGAGCGTGAACGTGGTTTCGAGAGTCGAGGTATCGCAGCCGAATGCGATGGCCTCGGGAACGACTCAGGTGGTCGAGCAGACCTCGGTTGAAGCACAGGACAAGCCGGTCAATCGGATCGAGCTGAAAGACGGCGCCACCGTGGAGGATTTGGTTGAGGAATTGCAACGAACCGGGGCGGGAGCACGGGATGTGATCTCGATCCTGCAGGCAATGAAAGAAGCTGGCGCCCTCGAAGCGGACCTGGAAGTGCTGTAGAGGCAGGGAACAGGGATGAGAAAAAGGTGAACGCGCAGACACAGACGATTCCAATTGGCGCCGCGGCGAGACCACCCGAGGCCGCCTCGCCGCGGCTCGTGAAAGCAGCGCACGAGTTCGAAGGACAGATGATGAAGGAGTTGTTGAAGCCCATGACTCAGAGCTGCGGGCTGACGAGAGAGGGCAGCGATGACTCGGATACGGGATCGAGCGGCGCATTGGGCGAATTCGCGGCCGAGGCGCTAGGCCAGGCTCTAAGCGAGCGGGGAGGGTTTGGGATTGCCGATCGGATTGTGAGAGAACTCACATTAACCGGTAACCAGCATCGAGGTGGGAAGTAACCGGAAATCGCACACGGATACCGTGATGAGCGGTCTTAAATGACTAAAGGCATCAAGGCATTCCACCGATAGGACCACTAAGGAGTTTGCACATGGATATTCGGTACAGCCTGGAGGGACTGAGAACGCTGCTGGGAGTCGATCCGGCGGCGCCGCCAACAACGCAAGGGAAAAGCACACCCCAGACCTCCGGGAGCGGGTGGTTGAGCGACCAGGCGACCTTGAGCAGCGCGGCAAGTGCGGTTGCGCAGTCGGCCTCCAATGATGGCGTGCGTACGGACAAGGTTGCGTCGGTTCAGACGGCCCTGGCAGCGGGAACCTACAACGTTCCGGCGTCGGCGGTGGCTTCAAAGATGGTTGATGCGATGTTGTCAGGACAGCGGTGATTTCCGGGAGAACGGCAAACGGCGGGAAGGTCACGGGGGATGGGAGAGCTGGGACAGGGCTGGGCGAATCCAGAGCTGAAGGCTATTGTGGCGGAAGCCTCGCGGGCGCTCGCCGCTCTGGATGCCCTGCGGCTGGAGGAGCTGGCGCTCAGCTGCCAGGCGCTCAACCGAAGCATGGCGGCGGATCACGACTCGGACTGGCGGGAAGAGATGGCGCGCCAGGCGCGCGAGGCCGCAGCCGATATGGCGGTGTTCGGCCGGGTGCTGGAAGCGACACGAGCCAATCTGCACGTGATGAACCGGCTGCGCGAGATGCGGCTAGGACAGCTCGAGTACAAAGCACGGAGCGGGGCGGCGGACTGGACGGAACCGCAGGCGGGAAACGGCAATGGGAACCATTAACTCCGCGATGAGCATGATCGGAGGAGCGCTGGACGCCGATCAGGAAGCGTTGAGCGTGGTGGCCAACAATGTGGCCAACGCCAACACCACGGGATACACCGAGGAGACGCCGAACTGGCAGGAGAATGCTCCGATCACCATCGGAGGAATCCAGGTCGGCGACGGAGTTACCGAAACCGGAGCCACCTCGCAGCGCGATCGGGTGCTGGAGGAGCGGCTGGACCAGCAGCAGCAGACGGCTGCAGCTTCGACGACGCGGCTGGCTGCGCTCAACAACGTCCAGACGCTGTTTACCCCCGATTCCGGATCGTCGAGCGCGACGGCGGGAGACATCGGCAGCGGCATTACCAGCTTCTTCGACTCGTTCTCATCGCTGGAGAGCGATCCGACGGACAACGCCCTCCGCGAGCAGGTGCTTTCGTCGGCATCGACGCTTGCCGGCGACATCTCGAGCGCGGCCAACAGCCTGAACCAGCAGAGTGCGGCACTGAACCAGGATGCGGCGGGAATCGCCGGCCAGGTGAATTCGCTGACCGGCGCGATTGCGCAACTGAACCTCGAGATCGAGTCGACTTCCCCCGATTCCGACGCGGGAACCCTCGAGGATCAGCGGCAACAGGATCTGAGCCAGCTCTCGCAACTGGTCGGGATCAACCAGGTGACGACCGAGAACAACGGTCTTTCGATCACGACGACATCGGGGCAGTTGTTGGTCTCAGAAGGGCAGAACTTCCAGCTGACGACTGGAACCGTGAATGGAGCAACCGATTTCTTTCTTGGCGGAACGGATATCACCTCCGGCCTGGCTGCTGGAGGAGGTCAACTGGGCGGTTACCTGACGGCGCGGGACCAGGACATTCCGAATGTGCTGAACTCGCTCGACGAGCTCGCCTACAACATCTCGACCGCGGTGAACATGCAGAATAATGCAGGTGTCGATCTCAACGGCGCGACGGGAACGGTTGCCGATCCGCTGATCATCTTCAACCAGCCGACGCAAGTTGCGGGCAGCGCGGCGGCGATGACGGTGGTGATGACCGATCCGAGCCAGATTGCCGCGGCCAGCACGGGCAATGGAACCGGCGACAACTCGAATGCGGTTGCGTTAGCAGCGCTGGCCAATCAGGCGATCGTAGTTGGACAAACGCCGGTGAATTACTACTCGAACTTCGTTTCGACGCTGGGCTCGACGGTGAGTGAGGTGCAGGCGGAGAACACCGCGCAAAATGCGTCGGTGACGCAATTGCAGACGCAAAATAATGCGCTATCGAGCGTGAACCTGAATGACGAAGCGGCGGCCATGTCCACGCTCGAAACCAGTTATCAGGCGGCTTCGCAAGTATTCACGCTATTGAACACTTTAATGGCGTCCGCGCTGAACCTGGGCGAGCAGACGACAGTGGCGTAAGAGCGGCTAGGAGCCAGGAGCTTAGACGATGCGGGTGGATCCGACGTACATTACAAGCCTAGTGGGTTCGCTGGATCAGGCGCAGGCGAACGAACAGCAATTGAGCACGGAACTCTCGAGCGGCGTGAGCATCACATCGCTCAGCCAGAATCCGGTAGGCGCGGGCGAAAATGTGCGGCTGCTGAGCCAGATCCAGCAGGACGACTCGTTCACGCAAAGCGCCAGCATGGTGACAGGCCAGCTGCAGGTTGCCGATTCGGCGCTAGGCAGCGTGGTGACGCAATTGACGCAGGCAATTTCCCTGGCGACGAGCGCGAACAATGGAACGATGGATGCGAGCGACGTGCAATCGGTCGGGAACCAGATCTCTGGAATCTTGAACGAAGTGCAGTCGCTGGCCAACACCAACTACCAGGGGCAGTACATTTTTGGCGGCGGCGAGACGGGAGCGGAGCCGTTTTCGACGTCGTCAGCGACGTCCCCGGGCGTGACGAGTTACAGTGGCGGCGAGACGGTGAATAATCTGGTACTGCCCAGCGGGCAGACGATCCAGTTGAACGTGCCGGGCGACCAGGTCTTTCTGGGTAGCGGGGCAAATGGCGGATCGGGCAGCGTCTTCGGCGCGCTCAATGCGCTGGTCGCGGACTACGCGAGCGGGACGGTCGACACGCAGCAGGCGGTGACCGACACCGAGGCACTGAGCTCGGCGCTGAACTACGTATCGCAGCAGCGGGTGACGATCGACAATTCAATTACGCAGTTGAATGCCGCGTCGAGCGCGGCGAGCAGTGAGCAGGAACAACTGACGACGGCGCAAACCAACCTGATGCAGGCCGACCTTCCCACAATCTCGACACAGCTTTCGCTGGCCGAGACGCAGCAGACGGCGCTCGAAGATGTGATTGCGCAGCTCGAATCTGTGTCGAACAGCTTATTCAGCAAGCTGCAGGCCGGTTGAGCAGTTTTGCCTGTGTTTTCTCCCAAAACCGCGATTCCGGGGAATTTGGCGTTTTTTGCAAGTGATTCATTCCATGCCGGTTGCATGCCATCCACAGTTCCACAGCTTCTGTGTTTCTGTGAAGCGCTTCGCGCCGCTCTGGATCTGGTTGATTGCGGGCGGGTTAAATCGGCTCACAGTTTCACAGCGTGGAATTTTCGGGATACCCGGGGGAGGGGTCGCCGGGAAAGGGCCAAACGAGCTTAGCCGTACCGTCGCCGAGGCAGCCAAAATCTGGGGATTGTGAATGGGTCTGATAGGTCCATTGTATGGCAAAGACGGAAATAACCCGCGAGGGCGGCGCGATATCTTATTCATTTAGTGTCAGTACTATATGATACTTTCTTCGTGTAAAACATCTTGACAATTTGGCGCGCCAACCGCAATCGATCCTCAGCTTGCTATGCTCTGAAGTGGGTCTTAAGTTGATCGAACCATTGCGATTTGTTTGGAATGCGACGCGAGGGCACCGGCTGACGCCGTGGCGAAGCCCGTTTCTGCGCTGGAGAGTGGAAACCTATTCCGGCCAGAAAGCGGAGACGCTGACCGCGAAGAGCATGTTCGGATTTCTGTGGACGGAGCGGTGGGAGTTGCTGCGCTTTCTGCGCTGGACGGGGCAGATGGAGCGCGAGGCGCGAAAGAAGGATAGGGGAGCGCGGGTCGCGATCGAACCGACAAATGAATGAGGACCACAAGCCACTGGTGACGCGCAGAGAATTTGGGCGAACGGCCGCCGCCGCGAGCGCGGCTGCGCTCGTGGGCGCGCTGAGCGTGGCGGAGTGGCGGCTGATCGAGCGCAATGATCGATTGCGGTCGGCAATGCGCGCCGACGTCACGGGCGCCAACTCGCTTGAGGCACATGCCGCGAAGCGGGGACTCCTCTATGGCGCTGCGGTCGATCCCGAACTACTGGATGTAGAGGGAGTAGCGAAAGGCCACACGAAAGACGCGTATACGCAGTTGGTGTCGGCGCAAACCGGGATTCTTGTCGCGGAGAATGCGATGAAGTGGCGGGCTCTGCGACCCGCTCTGGACCGGTTTGACTTCGCTTTGGCAGATCGCATGATGCGTTTCGCAGGGCTGACCGGGAAAAGAGTGCGCGGGCATAACCTGTGTTGGCACGAAGCGCTGCCTGATTGGTTCGCCGGCGCCGCAAACAAGGACAACGGACGCAAGCTGCTCACCGACCACATTCGCACGGTTGCGGGGCATTTTCGCGGGCAGCTGCAGAGCTGGGACGTGGTGAACGAAGCGGTTGAACCGGACGACGGACGGGCAGACGGATTGCGCAGGTCGCCATGGCTGGAGCTGGTTGGTCCCGATTACATCGAGCTGGCGTTTCGCACGGCCGCAGAGACCGATCCGCAGGCCAAGCTTACCTATAACGACTACGGTATCGAGACTGACAAGCCCGAGGAGGCAGCCAAGCGAGCGCAGGTGCTGGCGCTGCTGCAACGGCTGCAAGCGCGGGGAGTGCCCATCCATGCCATGGGTGTGCAGAGTCATTTGCTCGCGAAAGGACAGCAGCCCGGCGCAGGATTGCAGAGCTTCTTGAGTGAAGTGGCGGGGATGGGGCTCGAGGTGTACATCACCGAGATGGATGTCGACACCACGGGCGTGGCGGGTGGAACAAGAGCGCGCGACGCAGCGGTGGCGAAGGTCTACGGGGATTATCAGGCGCTGGTGTTGGCCGATCAGAACGTAAAGATGCTGCTGACCTGGGGGTTGACGAGTGCGAACAGCTGGGTGAACTCACGGGAGCGGAGGATGAAACGGTTCCCTGACCTTGGATGGCAACGGCCGCTGCCGTTTGACGACGACTTTGCGCCCACGCAGGCTTTCTGGGCGCTGCGGGCAGCGCTGGACCAAGTGCCGGCGCGCGTGTGAGCGGACCGACATCGCTGTGTACACGGGACCTGGCCTGCGCTGCACGCTGGATTCGGCCAGGCGGCGACGCCTCGATTCTCCTCGAAACTTTCTTTGCCCTTTTCACGTATCCTCCCCAACCTCCGGAGGTTCGAATGACGTCACTGAAGAGAACCGCTCGTGTCGCCGGTCTGTGGTATCTGGGTTTCTTTCTGGGTCCGTTCTACCTGCTATACGTCCCCTCGCAGACGATCGTACGCAACGACGCTTCAGCCACCGCGGCCCGCGTCCTCGGTCACGAGACGATCTTCAGATGGGGCATGCTCGCTGAAGCGCTCGGCGCGGCTGTTTTTATAGGCCTTAGCTTGGCGCTCTACCGCCTCTTTGAAGACGTGAACCGACACCGCGCGCGACAACTCGTAGCAGCTGTGGTGGCTTCGTCTGCCCTGGGTCTGGTGACCGTGCTCTTCAATGCGGCTGCACTCCTCATCTTTCGCGGTGGCGATGCGTTCGTCGCTCTCGACAGCCACACGCGCGAGGCAATCGGCATGCTCCTCATCCGCATGCATGGGCAGGCGAATGGCATCAATCAGATGTTCTGGGGATTGTGGCTGTTGCCTTTTGGATCGCTGGTTGTGAGTTCGCGCTTCTTGCCGCGCTGGCTCGGATACTGGCTCCTGCTCGACGGCGTTGCCTGGGTGGTGGTGAGCACAACCTGGTTTCTCGCTCCGGATTACACTGACGTGCTCTTCCGTTACTTTCAGCCGCTGTTTCTCGCCGAACTCGCCGCCATGCTTTGGCTGCTGATCATGGGTGCGAGTGAGCGGGCGGTCGCCGCCGCCAATTCGTAGCCTTCCGGCTGTGCTATCGCCAGTGCTTTTCCCGTTCTTGCTCCGGGCAGCGATTCGATCTTCTCGAAACCGGGCGTCGATTCGGAGGGTTCTCTTCAAGCAGGATTTTGAGGCCAGGCTTACTTCTGGTACTTCCAATGACGCTGCTTGCCCTCGGCAATCCACTCGATGGCGGTGGCAACGCGCTGGTCGCGAGTTTCCTCGCGCTTGGCGCCGGTGATCCACTCAACATATTCACGCTTGCAACTGGGACTGAACGCAGCAAATGCCGCGGAGGCCTTCTTGTTCTTGCTGAGAGCCTTGGTGAATTCGGGCGGGGTCTTGAGTGAGGGCTTGGGCGCTTTGACGACCTTGTTGCGGGCGGCGATTGGGCTGGTGTACTGGCCGCTATCAACGAATTCCGCCGCCTGGCGTACCCAGGCGAGCAGTTGTTTTTCCGCCGGGAGCGTATCGACGCTGGTGATGCGGCCGAGCGAGCCCATCGCTCCGTCTTTGACGGCGCCGGCTTTGCGCAGAATGGCGCCGATTTCCTGACCCCAGAAACCGAAAGCGCAATGTTCGTTGAATGCCGACATATTGCAGAGGATCACGCCCTTGTAATCGAAGAACGGGCGGCTCCACTTCATGGATTCTTCGACCCCAGGGCAGCCGGCGTGCACGACCTCTCGGATGTGGATGAGAATCGGCTGTGCGAAGGGCTTTGCCTTTTTGATGTAGGCGTCGACTTTGGGATTGGTGGTGGGCATGCGATGGCTCCATTGTTCCGAGAAGTTGAGTGTAAACGAGGGGTTCGGCGGTGGGCCAGCATGGGCCCCCACCCAAGCAAAGCTTGGATTGGGGCACTCAGGTTCTTGCTGAATCCGGTGTCGGAAATGCGAGTGCAGGTCCTTCGACTACGCGGGCCGGCAACACCCGGCCCGCTGCGCTCAGGATGACCGACTGTGGGGCGATGGTGCGATTCGATAAGCTGAATGTCTAAGCGGCATGCGAACCTGCAAATTTCCATCTGCAATTTGGGTGTTTTGGCTGACGTTGGCATTGGGTGCGG
>Ga0187851_10001171_pt1 | contig 25579 bp, 31 predicted proteins | sample June2016WEW_6_10_FD_132997 | JGI IMG/M metagenome (GOLD analysis project Ga0187851, IMG submission 132997) | Peatland microbial communities from SPRUCE experiment site at the Marcell Experimental Forest, Minnesota, USA - June2016WEW_6_10 | ecosystem: Environmental > Terrestrial > Soil >...
AAGGCTTTCATGCCGTCCGGCGAGACTGCGTACTCATCGTGAACGACGCCGATGTGACGAAAGCCCAGCGTCTCGATCAATGCTTGCACGATCTCGTGATGCGGGATCGGGCGGTGAGTTTCCGTTGCCGCTGGTGTCGGCACCAGTGCTAGTTCTTCGCGGCCAATAGTTCGGCCGCTGTAACCAATCAACGTACTTGTTTCTGACATACTTATTTCCTCCTGGTTGATTTTGAAACGTCGCTTTGAAACAAAGTTCTGGAAGGTGAGCCAAGCGCGGCAGCTGCGAAAACGAGCCGCATTGATAGCGAGGATGGAGCGAGCTCAGGAGAGAGGACTTCGCTGACCCGTCACGAAGGTCGTGAGGGCACTTGACGTTCGGTTATTTCGGCTCAACTGAAACCGAAGAGTGACGCTTGCTCCGGGACCGCCAGCCGATCTCGCCGCTTCTTTCTAGATAACGATTGCGGTCGCTGTCCGAAAACGACGAGAGACCCCGCGTCCATAGCGCTTTCAACAAGACCCGCGGGCTCAGGCTGAGTCTCCAGCAGAATACCCGGCATCTCGGTGAAGGAGGCATCGTCGATTTGAGACCTCCCTGGAAACAGCTTTCGGTGTTCTGCGGTGAGAGCTCTCCAAATGGAGTCGGCGGTATCACCGATGCCGTTTCTCTCGACCAGTTCCCGCGCCATCGCCGAGAGCATGTCATCGTCTTCATCGATCGACTGCAATCCCTCGCCGGCGAACTTGCCTTCCATCGTGAGTGCCACGAGGAGCTTCTTCCCCATGAGGCGCAAACACGATGTCTGCATCGTGCCTTCCGAGCAAAGAAACTTCACGCGCACGGGTCGTCTTTGCCCGATCCTCCAGGACCGGCGACTGGCCTGCCGCAAAGTGTGTAGCGAATATCCAGACTCGTAGAAAATGATGGTCGGAAAGTCCAGCAGATCGAGACCGGTCTCCACCAACTTGGGATGGCAGATCACCACCTGGACTCCCTCTTTGACTTGCCTGGCGTACCAGGCCTCACGCTTCGAGGTATCCACGCTGGCGCGCAAGATTGCGGTGCGGAGGCCTTCGTTACTCAGGATTCGTTGAAGCCTGTCTGTAACGTCGTGCTTCTGCGTGTACACGGCAAAGACCTGACACCGCCGTCCCTCGGCCAGCTCTGTCTTGATCTCCTCGATCAATTTGCGTTCTTTGGAATAGATACGGTCTTCGGGAAGCTCACGTGGTTCTGCGATGACGAATCGGACCCTGCGCTTGAGTTCAGGATCGAACTCGGTACCGTACAGTGTCCCAATCCCGTATGGGTGATCGGGATACAGCAACAGAGTGTTCAGCATCGTACTCAGAACCGACCGATTGCCCCGGTGAGCTTTCAATGCCTTCCGCATGTCCTCTTCGAGCTCGCGGTACGCTTCCTGCATGGGAGGGTCCATCGGCACGCTCAGATAGGTTTCCTCGTATGGCGGAAGTTCTCCCGAGATGTCCTCCAGGAACACAAAAGCGCACAGCTGCATGAGGAATTCGCCAAACAGCAGTGGCGATGCTCCGGGCTTGCGTCGGACCGTGCTCGTGGCTTTCGCCTTGGAGCAGGCATTGTTGGCAGGTTCGACCTTGGTGATGGTCTCGAGCACGCCGTAATCCTGGATGAAAGAACTGCGTCCCGTCGTGCCCCATTCGTAGCCATGCTCCTTCATCCTTCTCGCTTCGAGACGGAAGAGAGTATTAAACAGATCATCCGCATAGCCGCCTAGCAGTGTGCCGGTCAGCCCGACGATTCGATCGGTGCAGGAGGCCAGAGTGCCTAGGGCATTGCCTTGCGCCGTATCGCCGGCCAGTTGGTGAATCTCGTCGCAGATCGCATAGTCAAACCATTCCGGCATGTAGCGCCCAATGAACTCGATCGGCGCCATACGGCGGATCTTGTCTGCGTCCGCCTGCCACAGTGGGCTGTGCAGCGGGCGACAAGACTTGTCGCCCCTGGTCTCAATGGTCTCGGCAATCTTGACCTTCTCAAATTCGCCCGCAGTTAATCGGCTGTCATCCACGATGACCGGCTTGCCCGTATCCGCATTTACCACGCAGCCCAAATATGGGCCCGAGCGTGGTACACGAAAGGCATGGCGCCAGAAGTAACCGAGCTTCGCACGCTCGCGTCCGACAATAAATAAGGACGGTCTCCCGCAGAGCGAAAGCCACCGTTCCCTGGAACTCGGCGCATCCTTGCGTAGCCGCAACTCGCTCAACGTAGTATGCAAACCTTCCCGTACGATGCGTCCCTGCCTCAACCGCACCTCGTTCACTCCGTGGGATTTATTCTCGTCGCCGCCGTTTCGCAAATCGTCGATCAGGAACACGCGTAGGCCGGGCAATGTCAAAAACGCTTCCCGCGCCCACTTTTCGACCAGGTGCGGCGGAACCATCGCCAATGCGGTAAACGGACTTCCTCCAGTGTGGACGTGGATTGCTCCGAGCGAAATCAACGTCTTGCCAGTCCCGCATTCCGCGACCACCATGGATGTCCGCGCCTGCTGCCAGCGTTTGGCTACTCCCATAATGGCGATGGCCTGTGCCGGGAAAGGTGTTCGCAGCAGTCCTTCAATTCGAGGTGAAACTGCATCCTCGAATTGGTGGAGCGCTGGATACTCCTCGAGAATGCGCTCTCCCAATAGATTCGCGTGAGCTCTCATGTAGTCGTAGATTGTGCAGAGTTCGGGCATAGAAATCCCCAGGTACCGAAGGATGGAAGTTGAGAAAGGGAAAGTGAGGACGGTGAAGGACCGAAGATGGCCAAGTGTCGCCGGACTGGACTTGTTATCGCATGAGGGCAAGCGGTCGGATGCGCTTAAGCCATGTTCTTAACTTCCGAGTTGCCCATCGTTCGGCAGGACGCGCTATCGTAATTTCTTGCTGTACAGTATTTCCGGCAGCACGTGCGGTCTCGAAGTAGCTTGCACTCCGCAAATAGGAGGATTGAATGGCGCAAGTATGGTTAGTCACAGGTAGTTCTCGCGGTCTGGGTCGCGCAATTGTCGAAGCCGGCCTTTTGGCGGGCAATAAGGTGTTGGCGACAGCTCGCGACATTGAGTCACTGCGTGAGCTATCGAAGCGCTACGGTGACCAGGTGAAGCTCTTCGAGCTGGACGTGACCGACGAGGCGTCGGCTGCCGGTGCGGTGAAGACGGCAATCGATGCGTTGGGCTCGCTGGACGTTGTTATCAACAATGCAGGATATGGCAATCTCTCGTCCGTCGAAGATACGCCGATGTCGGATTTCCGCGCACAGATAGAAACCAATCTCTTCGGGACAATCATCGTGACGAAGGCAGCTCTCCCGTACTTTCGCGAAAGGAAGGCGGGCCATTTCGTTCAGTTTTCCTCGATGGGAGGAAGGATCGGACCCCCAGGGCGCGGGCCTTATTCGGCGGCGAAATGGGGCGTAGAAGGTTTCTCCGAAGTTTTGTCGCGCGAAGTGGCACCGCTAGGCATCATGGTCACGATCATCGAGCCGGGTGGCTTCCGCACGGACTTCGCCGGCAGTTCCACCAAGCTGAGCGAAGGGCATCCCGAATACGACTCGACTGTTGGAGCAACGGCCAGGTTTCAGCGCGCCTATAACGGTAAGCAGCCCGGAGACCCGAAGAAGGCGGCTCAAGCGATCGTTCGGCTGACGCAGGAACAGAAACCTCCGTTGCGACTGTTGCTCGGCAGCGATGCGTATAACGGGGCGGAGAAGAACGACCTTGCACGATTAGAGGAAGCGAGAGCCTGGAAAGAACTCAGCCTGTCCACCGATTTCTAGTCGGAGCCTGGCATGAACGTCTACCGGAGTTCGACTACGATGCAAATGGATGCGAAGTACAAAGCAGTGAAGCAGAGTCGCTGCATGACGAGGGTCATAACTGCTCACAGGTCCCCGATTAACAAGACTGTTTCGAGCTGATGTGATCCGAAGCCCGGATCCTTAACGGGGGACGCGGTTCAGTTCTCGGTTGGTCAGCCATTCGGACGTTGGAAAGTTCCGATCCAGCGTCCACACCTAGGAACTTAACTGGCCGGTAACAAGATGACTTCCAGGCTCAAGCCTGGCCAGCGCACCGTGCCGGTTTCAGCCGGAAGATTGACCGCGCCGCTCTCCACGCCCCAGCTAAGCCAGTCGAGAAACTGTTCCTTTTGCCCTTTGACAATCACTGGCTCACATCCAATACCGACCACGGGCATGATCGCCCGATGCGTTTTCAGTTCACCCGCGAACCAGTCAGCCCAGTGCGGCATACCGGGGATTCCGTGAGTATGGGCGATGGAGGCCCAGATAAACCCGTTTTCCGAGCTTGCCAGCAGGGTTCGGCCCGAACTCACCGATACGCTGGTCGCAGCGAACTCTTCTGATAAAGCAATCAAGTGACGCAGGGGCTTCTTGCGCCCGGCAAGCTGCACTGAGCCTTTGAAACAGTGTGCGTTTCGTTCGAGACAGACTCGAATCGGCTGTACACCTGGCCCTTCCACCATGAACCGGTCTCCGAGGGAGATCGCCGCGCCGACCGCCGCAATCTGCGTGTCTCCACCAATCACGGAAATGAGATGGGCTTTGGCCTGCCGGGGCGGATCGGGCAAAACCTCTCCTATGAAGCGATCCAAGCGCAGTTTGATGCTGGTGGTAGTCTTCTCCGTGCTCTTCACGTAAGTGAGCCAGCCGAATCGAAGGTGAGCATTTTTCACTTGGCCTTCCTCTTTTCGTGCGTGAGAATCTGCGTCTTTCCACCCGACAAAGACCGGTGTCAGTTCGTGCGAGAACCTTTCCCGGTCGTGCAGGATTTTGGTTCCATCCTCTTCCTCTTCTTCCCAACGGTTCGATGGTAAAGCTCAGGTAGCAATGCCCTACGTAGGATGAAGGTTCACGGCGAGATCGACGGCCTCGCACCAGCCCAACACAGCATAGGCTCATCCCCGCGGCCCATGCGCTTTCAATGGCATGTGCCGCGCCGGCTCTGCTCCACATCTTATTTGCCCGACCGATCCGTTATAAGCACCGGAATCGTCTTCATGGTGTAAGCACTAAGAACGGCGCTTTTTGGGGGAGGACATCATGAACACGACAATAGCGGTGACGAAAGAGGTCGCCACCCTTATCAACATCTTGACCGTCGAGCCTGAGAATCAGCAAAAGCTCATCGAACTCCTGCGTGGCAATACCGAAAACGTCGTCAGTAGGCTCGATGGCTGGATCTCGACCAGCTTCATCGCCGGCAAAGATCAGCGCCACGTAATCATCTACTCGCAGTGGCGCGACCTCGCGTCGGTGGAAGCGATGCGGGCCAATCCCGATATGGTCGCTTACTTCCCGAGGATCGCAGAGCTCGCCGCGTTCGACGGCTTCGCCGGCGACGTCGTCTACAACCACCACGCCCGATGCCTAGATAAAGGAGAATGAACATGCAGAACCTGAACGGAAAGCGGGTGGTCATCACGGGCGGCAGCCAGGGGCTGGGGCTCGCGATGGTCGAAGCGCTCGCCGCCCGCGGCGCGAACGTGATCGCAATTGGCCGCGACCGAGCGAAGTTCTCTGCAGCCGAGCAGGCTGGTGCGGCGGTGATTGCCGGCGACGCAACCGACGCCACGCTTATGAACTCGGTCGTCCGCGAAGAGGTGCCCGACGTGTTAATCCTCAACGCCGGCGCGCGGCTGCCGATGAAGCCGATCGACCAGCAGAGCTGGGACGAGTTCTCGACCTCCTGGAACACCGACGTGAAGGCAGGGCTGGTCGGCATTCAGGCCGCACTCAACACTCCGATGAAGCCAAATGGTCGGGTTCTGGTCATGTCGAGTGGTGCGTCAATGGTGCTTGCGGTGCCATACATCGCCCCCGAAAGCCTGAGGCTCTCTGGAGGCTACATAGGCGCCAAACGGATGCTGCGGTTTATGGCTCACAGCGCAAACGCGGTATCGCGCGAGCGTGAACTCGGGCTCCACTTCCAGGTGCTTGTCCCCTGTCAGCTAATGCCGGGCACCACGCTCGGTCGTGAGGTCGCGGCCGCATACGCGAAGATCGAGGGGGTGAGCGTCGAAGAACATGTCATGCAGCGCTACGGTTCGATCCTGCGCCCGGCGGAGGTTGGAGAACGGGTCGCCGAGCTACTGAGCGATCCGCGTTATACTCACGGCGTCGCCTATGGCTTTCGCAGCGATACGGACATCCTGCCACTCGACGTATGATTCACGGACGGCTGGCATCCTGAGGGCAAGACATCCAATGACTGATGATGTGCGCGAGCAGTTCGAACAATTGGTGGGTGAGCTTCGTCCGAAGCTCCATCGATACTGCGCGCGCATGACCGGCTCCGCCGTCGATGGCGAAGACATTGTCCAGGACGCGCTGATTAAGGCCTTTGCCGCGCTGCCGAATGTCGGTGTCATCGACAACCCTGAAGGCTGGCTATTCCGTATCGCCCACAACACGGCGCTCGATTTCCTCCGCCGCCGCGCGCGCGGTCCCATGATGCAGAATGACGAGGCCCTTGACATGATTGCTACTCCGGATTCCCCCGATCACGACCACGAGGCCGCCACCATGAGTCTGCGCACTTTCATGCGGCTTCCGGCACTCCAGCGGAGCGCTGTCATCCTAAAGGACGTGCTTGGCCACTCGCTGGAGGAGGTCGCCTCGATTACCGGTGCGAGCGAGGCCGCCGCGAAATCCGCGCTCCAGCGGGGGCGTGTCCGCTTGCACGAGTTTGCCAAGGAACCAGCGGACGTCTCGCTGCCAATGCTGTCGGATGAAATGCGCGCCCGGCTGATCAAGTATGTGGAAGGGTTCAAGGCCGGAGACTTCGACGCGGTCCGTGCGATGCTGGCCGACGATGTCAAACTCGACCTCGTCGCGAAGCTACGCAAGCAAGGAAAAAGCGAGGTCGGGGAATATTACGCTCGCTATGCAGCCTGCGAACAGTGGGCTTTCGCGGCGGGCGTTGTCGATGGCCGGGCGGCGATGCTCGTATACGATCGCGAGATCTCACTCGAGACGCCTGCTTATTTTGTTGCCCTGGATTTCGATGGCGATCGCGTCGTCTCCATCCATGACTTCCTGTTTGCGCGTTATGCGATGGACGGCATCGACTTGTCCCCACTCAATCCCGTACCGCGATCTGAGTAAAGATGGCGCGACGGCGGCTTGTGTTAGCCGATGATCGCAAACGCGACGCCGCGACGAATCAGGCGACCGCTTGCGCAAGGGTTCCACCTCGAAGCGCGGCGGATCACCCTCGAAGAAGCCATCCCTTTCGAGCGAGTCCATGAAGAGACGTATCTAGAACCTGCAGACGTGCCCGACCGCGTGGGTTGATCAGAGTGGGGCTTCACCCGACAAGTGGTCGCTCGAGTTGGCCAATTCATCTCCCTCCTCTGTTTCGGAGACGATCATCCGCGTACGCAAACGAAGGCACGCATGTTGAAACCGGGCTGATCCGTGGGGCGGTTCATTCTGTCTCCTTCTTTTCGTGGGTAAGAACCTGAGTCTTTCCATTGGCAAAGACGAGCGTCAGCTCATGCGAGAACCGTTCCCGGTCATGCAGGATTTTGGTTCCGTCCTGTTCCTCTTCTTCCCAATGGTCGGTGAATTTCACCGAACGCCAGTGGGCAATGTGGCGATGTTCTCCTTCGCCGAATACTCCATTGAGCATTCCAGCAGTACACAGCAAGCCCACATGCCCACCGTGCAGCGGCGTGAGCGGCCGGCCTCGGACGTCATTCAGCTTGGGCAGAAGCACACGGCCCGCCTGACGATATGCGGCGGACTCCAGCAGCAAGTCCTCCACTTCGTCCAGTGGAATACCCATATTGGTTAGGACAGCCGACTCCGAGGCGGGAACTTCGTAACGGACATCAGCAGTGTCGCCCAGAGGCTCAAGCTCGGCCTTCGTTGCCAGCACTTCGAGGTAGCGCACTCCATCCAGCAAGACCGCATCCGTAACCCTGGAGTGTCGTTTGCGGCGAGTTCCCAGCACTACGATCTGCTTGTATTCGAGGCACGCCGGCTCGGTGAGTCGAAACACGCGCAGGTCCGCGAAATGTTCGCTTAGCAATCTTGCACATTTCGCCAATCGCAGTTGGGGGATGACGAATACGAGCACGCCACCAGCTTTGACCCAGCGATAGCTGTGTTCGAGGAAGACCAATTCCAGTCTCTGGTTGTTGCTCTCCCCGGACTCCCAATCGTACGGTGGATTCAGGTAGAGCAGGGACACGGCTTCTTGCGGGCACCGGACATCCATCGCGTTGGCCTGTAAAGTCTCGATTCCTAGGGCTCTCGCCTGTTCGGCGCGATTGGCGTCGATCTCGATGCCATAGCGATGAGCGGTTGCGCCATGAAGCAAGCCAGCGAATGCCGCTCCATCGCCAACACAGGGATCGAGCGCAGAGAATCGCTCCGGGAAGGTCAGCCAATTCTTTAATCGCTTGGCCTCGGCTACCGGTAGGGGAAAAAAGCCTAGCTTGGTTTGACCATGGGGACGCACAGGGGAATCTCCTCGACGTGTTCACGGCCCAGACCTGCCCGTGTCGACAACGAATCTCAGAATGTGAAGGAAAGCCAGACGGGGTTCTACGGAAGGATGCTCACCAACCCGGACGTCTCACAGAAACGGCGAGAGGACATTTCGTCGTTCCAGTTGCCGTGCACTGCAGAATCGTGACGTAGCTCTTGAGCGGATAACCTCACCCGCGCAGAACCGCTAGGTGGAACCTTGTTGTTTGGCAGTTCGGAGCTTCTTAACATCCAGAATGTCTTGTTCCCGTCCACTGGCAAGCTTATTTCGGATGAGATCGTCTCTGGATATGACGGCAGCTTGAACTTGGCCATCGATAATTCCCTCGATGCGGTTCTCCCAGGCCTCGTCAAATGTGACCCCGTCGATGTGCTGCAAGATGTCGATTCGTGCCGGGGGTTGGCCGATTTGGAAAGTCGTACCGTCCATAAAGTCAGACGGAGTTAAGCCGCCGAGAGGGGCGCCGTATTGTGCGAGTGCGCGAAATACTGCGTTGCTGTTTTCCTCGTCGGATCGGACAAAAATATCCAGATCCTTGGTGGCTCGCGGCTCGGCGTGAACGCCGAAAGCATAGCCACCTACGACAAGAAACTTAACTGCCTGATCGTTGAATGCGCGTAATAGCTCTTTGAGGTCTTCCGGCATCATTGAAGCGAGCTCCGTTGTAAGCAGCGGCAAACGCATAAGCGGCCGCACTGACATCCCAGACGGCAGATAGTCGTGCTCCGATCGGCAAGCTTTGCCAGTAACGATACGTTTCCGCTTCTTGCTGTTCCGGGTTTCGAACCCTGCGAATTGTCTTGTCTGTATTCAAAGTTCGCCCTCAGTGTGCCGTAACAAAGAAATCCGCCACATGGACCTCGTATCTTCATTATATCTGGGGTTCTCTATTTTCTCTCCGCAATCGAGGACAATGCACCTGTAAAATCAATGACTTGGGACTCGCGTACTTGACCGGAATAATGGAAAAGGAACCGAAGCTTCCTCTATTCGCCCAAGAGTTGTTGCCCAGTGAGCGCCTGTGCCACGAGGTCGCCAACTCCGTCGGACTCGGGTATCTCGCTCACGGCGGTGAACGAGCAAAGACCGTTCACGGGGATCGGCCGCTCATCTTCAATTCGGTAGCCGCGCTCGATGTGTTGTTTCTTTCGTTCTTCAAACAAGTCGGCTCTCGTGGCCACACGAATTCTCATGGCCGTCCTCATTTCTCATTCATTGGCGATCGGGTGGAAGTCCGCGTTAACCGGGTCATCGAACGTGGGCACTAGTCTTGGTGCTTGCTCAAGCCTGTGTGGGAACTCTGAGTGGTTGCCTCTGGCCCGCTTTCTTTCATTGGAACGAGCCTCTCCCAGAGGATCGAAAATCTGCGGCTGGGTTGTCCCCCGTCATAGAGCTCAAAAATGAGTTCATCGGAGACATAGAGCGCCACTGGCAGGGGAATCACGGGAGGGCCGGCGTTATCGCCTGGAACTGGAGGATTGTGCTCGGCCATGGGCCTGATCCTCCTTTCCTAGTACTTTCTCGCGAAAGCCCGTCGCTTGCACGGGTGTCAATTACAAACGCTGTGCCTCAAGCGATCGCTCTCTTGCCGCGAGAGGAATGGCAGAATCCGCGGACGATTCACGCCAGTTCGGAAATGGGTTTCGGCTTGACCTGCGAAAGTCGGCGATCAACTTGCGAATCGCCCCACGGCGGTGGTGCAGCACCTTCACCAACCGATGCAGACCGTCTCGATCTCCGTCGTACCACTGTTCCGGAATCTCGGCCGCACACCTCCAGATGGTGTCCGCATCCATCTCTTCCGCTCTGGTCAGTGCTGGTTCGAATGCCTCCCATCTCGTGACACCCTCGTAGACACAATTGTTCGCGTATACACCTCGGAGCGGAGAGTCCGGAAAACTCCACTCGCCGGCATTGAAGCAGTAGCCCTGGTCAATAAAGATTGCGGTGTATCGCTGCCTTCTCGGCGGTTTCCAGAAGATTGCTTGCCGTCCATCGCTGTTGCACGTCCACTTATCCAGGACAAGGACCCGAGCGAAGTCGCTAAGATTGCGAACACCTTGCAGCAGCTCACGAGGCAAGTAGTCGAGTGTCATTGCAGGACTTTCGCAGCCCATGTACAGTGATCCCAATTGTTCGCCGCAGCGACACGGAATCTTGACGCCACCCAAGTCGATTCGGAGATCTTCTGTGTGTTCGATGAGCCAGTCAGAGACTTCAATCACCTCCACCCGTGGCATTGGCAGCCCGAGCGCCAGTCCCAAGTTGGTGGCGAACATTTCATTCGCGAGCACTCGGACGTGTTGGGGATTGTTCTGGAACTTGGTCACGTAGCAGGCACCGTCCGATGCCCTAAGTAGGTGGGCTTGCGCTCCGCCCCGTAGCGGACGTAAGTGTTGGATGGCGAAGATGCACGTGGTCACACGCACCTCCCGGGTATGGATTTTGGAGAGACAAACGACGAGAACTCGAGCGGAGACGAGGAGAGCCAACGAGACGGTGCCCGGTAGCCTCACGGGGTACTAGGACAATGCAGTGGTTCGTATGTGGCTAGTTATCGCTTTGACCTTTCCTCTTCGATGGCATCAATCCACAGTTGGAGAGTAAGGTCTTCGCGCGCGGGATTGCCCAGCTGCCAGCGCAGTTCCTTCTGATATCGATCTTTAAGAACTTCCAGGTCAAGTGGGACGGTTCGCGCAAGATGCAGCACATCGTCTCGGTCACGTTGGAGATTGCGTTCCAGCTTCGACAACGCAAGGTCGTAAGGATCGAGGGCCAGCAGGCGGAGATGCTTGAACACTTTGGGGAATATCTCAGCAATCCGGTCCTCGTAGTTTTCCGGCACATGAGCCACACCAACGTGGTCAAGATAGATCTTGTACTTCTTGTGCAGCGCACCGCCCTGCATACCGAGTTCCAGCATGGCGCGGCCAGCATCCATCGGTGCGATTTCCAGAACGTCCAGGTCCCCCGTTGGCCGCGAAAATCCATACACCATGGTGACGACGAACCCTCCCATACAATCCAGCCGAACTTCCTCGCTCGCCGCGGAATCCAATTCGCGCAAGAACGAGAGCCATGGTTCCGGCATGCTTTCATTCCGATGCGTAGACAAGGTGTTCTCCCTTCATGTCGGTCAGGAGATTCCAGTGGGCCGCAGCGGGCGAGCGATGCTCTCGCAGCCAGGCTCTCTCAGCTTGGGTCATCGAGTCGTGACAGAAGGTATCTTCGCGCGCAAGCCGGGCTCTTTCCAACACCTGCAAACACGACCGGAGTTTTCTCGCCCGCTCGCTCTCCTTCCTGCCCTCCGACACTTCGCTGGCCACAGAGACAGCAAATCCCAATCGGTTTTGCCGATCATTCATCTTGGCGTTTCGAACCAGCCAGGCCCAGTCCATGTCAACGTAGGTCATAGCTAACCATGGCAACCCCTCGGCAACACGGGCGTCAAGGTTTGATTCATTCAGCGCCTCCAGCAAGACTTCCGCAGGGTTCCGCCGCCTTCGAGCCCGCCTATAGGAAAATCCCGGATAACCGAGCGCGCCCAGTTCGGCGCTGAAGTCGCGCTTCGGGAAAGAGGCTGGCATCGCCACTTCCCCGGATCGCAATGGTAGCGCTATAGCTGGCAGACTGAATACCTTGAGGGCCTTACGGACGAACCGTTCCGATACAGGACGATGCCCTCGCTCCAGCATCGACAAGTAGGCCTGGGTCACCTCAAGCGCGAGGGCGGCTTCCTCTTGGGTCCAGTTCTTCTCCAAGCGCGCCGCTTTCAGCATGGTCCCGTCCATACGGATTCCTTCTTCCTCTCCAAGGCCTTTTCATTAAATATAACATAAGCTGTTATATTATCTACCTTCACTCTTTCCTCCGTTCGCCCAGATTCCTAGCCCATCTCTGCTATAGACAGGGTGTGCGTGCGTTACTCTGTCAGACTCGGGCTTCGGTGATGGCGCCATAGGAATCGGGATCCTTTCGGACAACGGCCGCAGGAGTCCGGGCCTGGAATCCTCTTGCTGCAGGGATTCTTGGCCGAACTACTGACCGCAAATCCACCATTCAGGTTTGCTTTGCGAAAGCCGGTCTTGTGCCGTAGGAATGCAGCCCAAGACTTCCTTTATATGTTGTCCCTCGCTCCGGGCCGCAGTCGCTTGTGCCAAGCGAAGAGGAGAGCGCTGCCGATGATCATTAAACCGATGCACAACCCAATCCAGATTCCGACCGCGCCCAAGCCGAATCGGAAACACAGCACATACCCGAAAGGAAGTCCAATAAACCAATAAGCGACGAGGTTTGCGAGCATCGGTGTGCGGGTATCGCCGCTACCGCGAAGGGCGCCCGTGGCGACCGTCTGCAAGCCGTCGAATAGCTGAAAAGCTGCGGCCACCAATAAGAGAGTTGCGCCCACCCGAATCACCGCTGGATCGGGGCTAAACAGGCGTGCGATCTGCTTCGAAGTCGTGACGAATATCAGACCAGTACAGGTCATAAATCCGGCGCCGAGCAAAATGGCAGACCACCCAGCAAGGTGTGCTCTCGTTGGATCTCCTCTTCCCAATTGGTGGCCCACGCGCACGGCTGCCGCCGAGCTTATTCCCAACGGAACCATGAACGTAAGAGCGGCACAGTTAAGAGCAATTTCATGACCCGAGAGCGGAACCGGTCCGAGTTTCGCAATGAGCGCGGTAGCTGCCGAAAACGCTCCGATCTCGAGCAATATCTGTGTGGCTGCCGGTGCGCCCAGCGTCAGCAGGGCCCACACTCGTTGCAAATCGATCCCGACCGCAAGCATCCCATCAGGTAGGCTGCGCTTAGACTCGACATATGCAAGAGTGATTAGCAGGACGAGCGCCATGTAGATGCGAGCCACGCACGTTGACCAACCCGAGCCAGTGATGCCCATCGCTGGAAAGCCGAGATGCCCGTAGATCAGCGCCCAGTCTCCCACGAGATTCACAACATTGGCGGAGACGAGTGCAAACATGATGGGATTGACCACATGCACAGCCTGCAGATAACGTCGAAGCGCGAAATAACACAATAACGGCAGAGTCCCCCAGTTCAGCGCCTGCAAGAATCGCTGCATCGGTTGGATCAGTTCCAAGCTGACTCCGAACCTCCGCATCAGCATCGGCCAGAACGATACGAGAAGCATAAGAATCGGAGTAAGGGCGAGAGCTAGAAAAAATCCATTCATGAGCGAGTGCCTGGCATCTCGAATGTCGTCGCGTCCATGCGCTTGCGCGACGAAGGTGTCCATGCCAAGCAGCAGTCCGCCACCGAAAATCGCCACGCTGTTGTAGAGACTCTGGCCGAGGCCCGTAGCTCCGATGGCCACTGCGCTGTTGGGAAGCCGCCCCACCATGATGGTGTCCACAACACCCATACTCATCCAGCCAATCTCGGCGAAGATCAGTGGCAAGGCAAGGCGCAGTGTCGGCCGAAACTCCTTGCGGAGGGTCCGAGGGGAGACGAGATGAACACTGAGACTCATAGCTGAATACGACTATAAATTCTCTGGGAGTCGTTCCTGACGATCCTCTATTGTTTCATCGTAGTTCCTTGTGCGGCGGCCTCGAGCGCAAGAACGATCTCGCGCAAAGTTTGAAGGTTGTCCACCCGGTCAATTGATTGCAACTTCAGAGAGCGGAGTATTTGGGTCGGCGCTTCCGGACCGACTCTGTCTAGCGCCGCATCCAGTCGGCGGAAACCCCGTTCAGCGGCTTGCATGTGTGCCAGCACCTTCTGTTGGATCGCTGGGTCCTCAATGTCCTTCGGATTCCACAATCTCGCTAGGGTCTTCAACAACCCGCGATACATGCGTTTCCCCAGCGCTCGTTCCATCTGCTCGATCTCGCGAACGAGGCTGCCACCTTGGTCGCTCGCACCGTTGCTGTTGCGATGGCTATCGCCATTTCCGTCGGTTCCAGCAGTTGTTCGCTCGGCCGGCTTCGAATCCACCTCCGCGTGGGGCCGAAGACCACGTCGCCATCCTTCAGGCGTTGCCCAGGCGTCCAGTTTCGGAACCGTCTTAGGCCGCTTGCGATCGTCCAGATCGACCCACGTCCCAGTGAAGTAATACAGATACCGCCCGAGGCCAAAACAGGAACAGGCCCTTTTGAAAGATTGCGCTTCCGCAGCCGTGGCAGCGTTATCATCGTCGGCCCACTCTTCTCCCGTGGCCGAATGCGAACCCAGACCGAAGATGGTCAGCTCACAAGTGACCAGCACTTTCGCGACGATCTTCTGATCCTTACTCCGCTCAAAATTCGCGCTGGTATGAATTGTGTACCTGCGTGTCCAGCCCGCCGGAGTAACCAGCGTATTGAGTCGATCTGTGTAAGCTCTCTGGTCGGCGTAGGGCATAACCTGGCCACGCGGCGATCCGCCCTTGCTGGTGTTGGTGACGCGCCATTCGATCACCGATGGATGAAAGGGTACTTCCAGATTAGCGATCAACTCTTTAATCTTCGCGGTCGGTGTCAGCGCAGTGGGGATGTTTGTATCGCTAGCCGGTGGAGCAAACTGCTGCACTGCCGTGCTGGGGATATTTGCCGAGTCATTGGCGTGTCCGTTGGCTGGGCTCATGACAGCTCTCCCTTCGTAAGAATGTGCTGGAATCTCCCAAACGTTTCAGAATGGAATATCCTGGTCCACAATTTCGCCGGAGCCAGCGTGGGAAGGCTGGTCCTGATTCTGATTCTCGTTGTGCGTCGGACGTTGGTGGTCGCCGCCGCTGTTTTCTCGCGGGCCGAGCAGGAGCAGGTCGCGGGCGACGATTTCAGTGCGGTATTTCCTTTCGCCGCTCTGCCGATCTTCCCAGCTTGTGGTCTGGAGCTTGCCTTCGACGTACACCTTGGAGCCTTTGGCAACGTACTCTCCAACGATCTCCGCCAGACGCTGCCAGGCCACGATGTTGTGCCACTCCGTCCGGTCCTGCCACTCACCGCTGCGATCTTTGAACCTTTCGTTGGTAGCGAGGCTGAAGTTGGCGACCGGGGTGCCGCTCTGTGAATACCTGACCTCAGGGTCCTTGCCAACGTTTCCAACGAGGATGACTTTGTTTACGCTCTTTGGCATTTCTCTACCTCCGATCTACGGACATATGCAAAACCAGAGAAGCTCGTCCTTTCGCCGCAGATTGTCCCGCGAGTGATTGTGCTGATCGACCTTTGTCGGGCCGGGATTTCGCGTCTCCAGCGACTTCCAGCGTCAATCACTCGCGCGGCAATCTGAGAGTGTCGGGGATCCAGTCGAAGGAAAACAGTTGGAAGATGAAGATGAACGCCGCGGCCGTGTTTAGGAATCGGTCGTTGGACTTTCGAAAGTCAGTTGCGCCTCAATATGTTCACGGCTTCGCCGATCTCCGAAATAGCAAAGGCCGACCAGTTCCTCACCGGCCTCGGCGACTAGCCGAACTAGCTGCTCGCTGTTGACGGAATGGACCGGATAGGATGGCCCGGCGCGCAACGCAAAGCGCGCGGCGGAATCGCAGGGATTAGCAGGAAATTCGATCTCAATGTGTTGTCTTCGGCGTCCCAATTCGAGGAGGAAACAGGGCACCACAACATTTGAGAACTGCACGATTTCCTCCACACGCGCATCTTCGGCTGGAATCCCTCTTAGGCCGGCAAAGAGTTCAGAGATCAGGCGAGCCCTGGTCCGCTCGCCCCATGAGTCCGGCTGCGCCGCGAGCTCGAGGATCTGCTCGTGCAGTGGGGCCAGGAAGTGGGCAAAACCTATCTGCCGCAGGTTCTCAACGAAGACAGGAGAACGGTCCAGCAGGCGTTCACATTGTGCAAGGACTCGCGCGGCCTCTTCCGGCCCGATGCGGGGGATTTTCTGTCTATTCCGCCCGCGATTTCCGGTTTCGGTATCAGGCATATTGGTCCCTCTTTCCCGGCGACCTGGGTGGTTCCGGGTTGTGCGGCCACGAGAGCTGCCCGAGTTGTGGACGGCACATTATAAAGGACAACAGATTTGTGGATTTTGTGGACTGCGCTACGATCCCGACAATGCAACTGTGCGCTGGGGCAGAACAACGCGCGAAGCCGAGACGGCCGACTCGGAAAGACTGGCAGGATGAGCGAAACAGATGTAGTCAACTCCCAGACAGGATTTTGGCGCACCTTTCTTCCAGCAGTCGTGCCAGGATCTCCGAATCGTGGGCGGCATCTACCGGGTCGCGACACAAGGCGGAACGAAGCGCCGTTTTAAGCCAAAAAGAAGCGGCAGGGTCGACAAGAACCGCATTGATGCTGGGTAGGTCGCCTGCTGTAGGGCCGTTGCTCATCCAAGACTCCTCACGCCGCTCCCCCCGCAACTGCATCGACGCTCGCGCCCCGCTCCTCGGTTACATCGAGAGCGTTGGGATTCTCCGTCCGGCCCGGGACAGTCACCCTAGGTCCGAGCAAATGACAATGACGGCAGCCGAGACAGCACACGGCAGACGTGATTCGAGTGGCAGTATCTTGGAGCTCGTTTGGCAACACCACACGTTCCCCCGCCCGAGTGTAGAACACCGGACAGACGGTGCCGCGGAACGCGGTGTCTTTTCCCCACAGCTCCATCTCCAGGCCGCCCCTGCGGCCATAAAAGAGGACCGAGCTTTCGAGCCGCGGCCTCTGGTTATCCCCCGATTTTGCCAGTTGGTGCCGGGTAATGAGCAGATCGTAGGTCCGCGCTATCCGAAGCATTTGCACCCGGATCAGCACTGGCGCGACCACGATCGCGTGCACGCCGTTTACGCCAATGCTGTCCACGCGCTGCAGCCAGGGCAATGCGTTGCCTCGTTCATCTACGAAGCTCGCGTACGCGCCAACCTCCGCGACCGCACCGCCTGATTCGACTCCCCGAAGCACATACTTCTTCGCCAGGTGTTGATGCTCGATTGAAACCGAGGGCTGGCAGTAGATGCCGGCAGTCCGCAGACACTTCAACGTGATCGGTGGGAGCCGCAGTCCCTGCCGTGCCAGTATCTCGGCCTCCAGATGCCTATTGTGGATTGTGAGCTGAGATTCCATACTCAACCGGCCTCCTGACTCGAATCGGGTGTCCCAAAGCCGCTCGGATCATTTCCTTGGTACATCCGGCCCAGCACTTGTACTTGCGCGGATCCGAAACGGAAATGGCCAGATTGTCACCGCCGCGATCTCGTCCATGTTCCGCGCATGATGGGCAGCGTGCCCAGTAGTTTCCGCCACGCTTCGATGTCGACCGAACGTGATCGAGAATGCGGAACTGAGGGCGCGTGGGATCGTATGGCGGCAACTCAACTCGTGGCTTCGGACGAAATTCTTCCGGCATTTCGAGTCCATGAATGAAGCCGCCCATCTCCGTCTCCGTGATCTTTCGGAGGCGCTCCAGATAATCAAGTTGCGCATCGAGCTGGTAATCTGCACCATAGAACCAGTAGCGCCTTTCGGTAGCACGATGGATTCCTAGCGGCCCCCGAATTGCATTGCCGAATTCGTCAGGGCCGAGTTGATCCTGGCGCGGAAATACCTCGATTCCTTCCGCCAGACCAGAGCCGCCTTTTACCGGCACTTTCAAGCGACGGGCTAAGTTGTAGATGTAGATCCGGCAGTGCCTTGCAAGCAATGGCTTGTCCGCGAAGATCCAGAGGTGAGCACCCCGACGGGACTTTTCGAGCGCCGCCTCAACTCCGTCCTGGTGCAGCTCCCATTGCAACTTCAGAAGATCCTCCAGCGCATTCTCATAGTCGGCGTCAATTGCCACCCACTTGGAGCGCTGCGTATTCGGATTGAGCGCGTACAGGCCAGCGGTCAGCCGACCGTTCAGATGTTCGCAAATGGTCTGGAGCGACAAGCGCCGATCCTGCTTCGGACGATAGTAGTAGTGCTTCCCGTTCGCGCCCGGCTTGTGAGACTGCAGGGTGTGGGCCAGGCGATTTACGAACAATGCAAAATATCTCTGTGCCATTTCCGCGCTCGCTTGGCCTACTCCTTTCATAAAGTCCCCTCTCTAAGCTCGCCGTCACGCCATCCCAGGTTTCCCAACGGCCCTCCGGAGAAGCGCCGGATGTGCCGTCCACGAGACGAGGTTGTACTCCGTGACAAGGTCATCGAACTCTGCCGCGGTGAGGCTGTCGTCACGTCCTTCGTCGAAGACCACAAAGTAGAAGACTTGCAGCTCGCGGTCGTACAGGTAGATCGCACCGGACGCGGGGTTGTCGGGCACGGTCTGCAACAACAAAACGCCTTTCGGCATTTCAATCCAGCGAGAAGCCACCCCCTCGCCGAGGGTGATAAAGACTTTCATCACGTGTTCGACATTGGCCTCCTTGCGCAGGCCAATGTCCTCTGCGGTAAACAGCGGTTCAAAACTTACTGCTCCTCTGCTTTGAGACATCATGTGCTCCTCCTAAGTTGATCTGACTTGAGTTGATCCGACTTGCCCTGCTGTCCACGAACAGGCACGCCAGAAAGTGACAGACCCGAGTGCACTCCTTCCGTCGAGTTCCGCATTTGAAACGCCGGACAAAGAACTGTGGTTATCGGCGAGTGACGTCCCGCTGTGGACAGCATGTGGACCGCGACAACCACACCTGCCGCTGGCTTAGGCGACAACAAGGAAGCTGCCAGCTCGCGGGAATCGAGTCCAGCGTTTCCTCGCAGATCTGCGCAGCGATGTGCGGTTCGATTCGCCAGTTGTCTGTCGGGATGAAGCTGAAATCGCCGTATTTGTATCCATTCGCGTGGCGATTCGCTTGCCAATGGTGAGCACTTAGCCGAGCAGTATTCCGTGGAAGAGTTTGTGCAAGTTCTGGTCTCAACCGAGGCGCAGGGTCGATGATTCGTCTGCGGGCAGCGCGACTGAGCGCGGAACCAGAGGGCAAACCTGACTACAGGGCTGGCGATGAGCTTCAATTCATGTGTACAGGGATGTTCCAGAAGGCTGCAATACAGGGGGGAGTCAGAACCCAAGTCATTGAGGGGAAGCATGTTACTCACCCCCCAAAAAGGTCAATTTCGCGGCGAGTGCGCGGCGCGAACAAGGCGTGGACAAGGCGACGGTGAGGCAAAGGCGACGCGGCACTGTGTTACCCGGTTCTCGATTCATTGCAGCAGGTCCCTAAACCTGGCGCTCGCCGCATCCCGCCCGGTCATGACTGGTGTGTCGAGCAGTTCTTTCGCGAAGTCTCTGGCGTTGGCAAACGCCAGGGACCTGTTGACGGGCTGCAGTTCATGGACGAGATGGAGCAGAACCTCGACGCCCGAAGTCAGGTACAAGATGCATCCGACTTGACGCTCAGTCTGAAGCGCCATCCGAATGCGGTCGTACTCCCGGAAGCTTTTCAGAGTGCGTTCATACTCCAGGGCAAAGCGCGCGGTCTTGTCGCCAACCCACACGTCGACAATGGCGTCGTAGTCCTTCCGATAGGGCGTCCGCGAAATGGTGTTGAAGGATGCGATTTCGACCTCCGACTGCCATCCCGCCAGCAGGTTCGCCTGGGCCAATGCCAGCTGAATGCGATTCAGTTCCAGCGAATGGAACGCCTGCGAAACATGCGGGAGATGTTCGGAATTGGAGTGCAGGACATTGGTGAACTGGCCGTGGTGTTCTAGCAGGGCGATCCCGCCTCGAGCGATCCGGTAGACGGCCGAGCCCGCCCCATAAACGTCGCGGCAGAGATCCAATTGACCGTACTTGACGAGCCGCTTTACGCGCCAGTTGAAGCTGTTCCGGGAACGGTCAACCCCACCGAACTTCATGAACTCAAACAGCTGATCATGGCTCACGAAGCGGGAATTGCGCACTTGGCGCAACAGAGGAATGTCACGTTCCTCGCTGATGACTAGGCTGCCTTCGGCGTATCGCATGATCCATTCCCTTCAGTTCAGCGCCGCGTCTTCGAGCAGTTCCAGCGAAGCGCCATGGAGCAGATTTGGCGCAACCCTCAGTTGCCAGATGCCAAGTCTGCTTCTGACCCAATCGCCGGCTTTCATGAGCAACATTGCTTCCTGTCTTTCGCCGATATGGCTCACGGCGATAGGCGTCAGAGACTCTGATTTCCAGTCGGAAGCTTCGAAGCTAACCGCGCCGAACCTGCCGCTCGATACAGCCAAAAGGAAGTAATCGGGCCGGCACGATTGTGCGACTTTCCGTCGAAACAACACCCGATTGCCGCCGCACGCAAAGACAAGATCGGCGCATTCAAACACCTCCCCGACAGCGCGGTTCGGGAACTGTGGGTTAAAGTCCCCGACGCCGTTGAACCGGATCAAGCCAGGAACGATCCAATAGCGCCTCATCTTGCTTCCGCAGCGCACACCCGTGGAATTGAAGTAGGCGGCATGTCTCGTGTACCGGTAACGGTCGTGCGGATCACGGCCGAACCGCGCCCACCAGTTACTGCCGAATTCCAGGATCTTGACCAACATCATTGAGGTACTCCATCAGTTCGCGATTGATGTCCTTCATGGCGAGAATGCGATCCGGCGCTGGAAGCTTGGAAACATTTCTAACCCTCTCGACGATGGACGGCGGGATATCCATCTTTTGCTGCGAGAAGTACTGGCAGAGATCGGCAAAGCGCGTGCTTTCGTGTGCGAGTTCCTTTTGCCCCAGAGGCAACGAATGCAGCCGCCGTTCGTACTCGTTACGGTCATCAAGCGGGCCCAACTCGCCGCCCGGCTCGAACTTGTCGAGTGCGCCGGATTCGGGCTTCGACCGGTTCTCCTTTTCGTCGTTCGACATCTCTTTGTGAACTCCTTCTTCATTTCTGTGTGACGAGCTACACCCCTTTCAGACTGCGGTTCCTCTGTTGTTCCTCTTGGAGCCGCCGGTCTGACTCGTTGAGCTGACGGCGCAAGAGTTTGGCCTCATCCTGGGACCGGCCCAGCTGTTGCTCCAACGAATTGACCTTCATGATCAGCTCTACGTCGGGTTTGAAGAGTCCGATTTGGTTTGCGGGCTGGTTTGCGGGCAGTGTTGCGGTCGCTGCGCTCGCAGAGCGGTCGGCCGCTGATGTGACACTGCCATTCTTTGGTGCCGCTACCTGGCTGGCCGGTATGCTGGATGTCCGGCTGCGAACGGTCGGTGGTGCCGGACGGTCCTGCGCCTCTCCAGGTGTCGATGGGGATCGGAGCGCGGATTCTCTCAATGTGGTTAACGCCTCCATCAAGCCGCCATTCCTGCTGGTGGCCTCCTCGACCTGAGCATTTGCTCGCGCGAGGCTGTGCTCATACTGTGCAAGCGTCTCCGCAGCGGTCCATTCCCGGCAGGTTTGCACTCTGTGCTGATACACAATGATGACGAACAGGCACGCCAGCAGCCCTAATGCAACCAGGTTCGACCAGAAGTAGCCGTTCCTTATGGTTTCTTCGAGCAGCAATTTGCGGCCCTCATCAAGACACTGCCCGTAGTCTTTGTCGGCAGCATTGATGCGCTTCAGGGCGAAATCGACGAAGCCATCCTTTTGCCTTGGAGACTGTGCTTGAGCGGCAGGATCGTAGCCCAAAGGGCGCGCCTGGGCGAAGCAAAGCGATGGCAGCATGGCCAAGAAGAGGCCGGCAACGACAATGCGGGATGGACGGCTCACATCCATGTCAAACGGCCAGTCCGCGTGGCCAAGCGGCCATTGCGACGAACAACTTCGGGGTCCTTGAAGCGCAGGTTCGCGCCTTCAGTGTGAGAAACTGCGTGGAGCCTGGGATAGATTTTTGGCTCAAGTCCCGGGAACCGGTATTGGCGCGGCACCCGGACATGCAGATGGGAATGGAGTGTCCCGAGCCGGTTGTCGGTCATGAGGATTTCCATCTGGCCGACGGGCAGGTTCTTGATGTGCTCATCCTGCGCCCTGGTGTCCTTGATGTCGGTTTCACTGCCAAATCCGACGGGTTCGTACTTGTCCTCAAACACTCCAGTGCGCTGGACGGTCAAGGTGCGCCGCTTCTGCGGAACGCGCGCCGATGCTTTCAGGAAATACTGCGCTGTCTCCTCGTCTTTCGTGCGCAATAGCATGTTCGTATTCGGCGCCGAGGACACGTCATCTCTGAAGCCGCGGCCCACGGTTAAAAGCTGCGGCAGCGCCTGCAGGGCGAACAGGAACGCAGTGTTAGTTCCGCGCGCAGTCTGCAGGATCTGGGCAAAGTTCGAATAAGCAAAGGGCGCAAACTCGTCGAGGATGACGCTGACCATCGGCCGGTTCTGGCGTCGGCGCTCCTGTTCGTTCTCGTAACGCTTGCCAATCATCAATTGCATGTTTTGCAGGAGCATCCGGCCAAGGGCCGTGACCGCTTTCGAGTTCTTATTGGTATTTAGCGAAACGAACAGAATCAGTTCCTGGTCAATGACTTCGTCGAGCGACAGCATCTCATCGTAGGCGCCAGTGATGATGGAGAGTTCGTCCTGGAGAAAAGTCATCAGCTGGTTTAATAGGCCCTGGATCTTGGTGATTCGCTCGCGGTCTTGCAGGGACTGCAGCAACATCTTCGCGGACATCTCGAAGTTCAGGCGGCGCTGATTACTGACGCCCTCAAGCGTCTGGATTCTGGCGCGGGCAATAGCAATCTGTTCCCGCTGGACCACCGGATCAAGCGCCATCACCATCACGTCGTAGAAGTTGTAACGCTTGCCGGTGTATGCCAGAACGCGCGAGATGTCGGTAAGATAGTTGCCCTGATGGCCGCGGAAGAAATCTTCCTCCTGATCGAACGATTCGAACACGAGATTGGAATGCTCTTCGTACAGTCCAGCGTCACTGAAGAAGGGGTTATAGCGCACTGAGATTTCTGGCCGCGATGGGCTGAGCACTCTCAATTGGTGCATCCGGCCTGAGGCTTCGATGGCCGGCAGAAGATCGGAGAGAAACTCCTGGTCTCCCTTGCCATCAAAGATCAACATGGGAATGCGGTGCTGTTCTTCGGCAGGTCCGAGCACTCGGAACAAGTCCTGGGTGATGATGTTTTTCAGAAGTGTGGTCTTGCCAGAACCAGTTGCGCCGAGCACCACCGACTGCATCACTCGCGTCGCGTCCGGCCAGAACCAGGGTTTGCCATGGACGTCGTAGCCCAGCACGATTGCGTTCTGTGCGTATGCGGCCTCCACGGCCTCGCGGTCTTTGGCTTGGCTTATAAATAAAGGAGGATGAGGCCAGTTTGCCTCCCGCCGGCGGCGCAGGGTGAGCAGATACCAGGCAAGGGCGATGCCAGCGACCAAGGCAAAGAATGCGTAGAGACAACCTTCCAACAGTTGCACCGAGCGCAAGTGAAAACGGTTTACCAGGATGTAGGAGCCGCCAGCAAGCAAAATGACTGCAACGATGGCCAGGGCAACGGCAATGCTCTCTTCCTGGTTACGATGGAAGGCGCGGCGGCCCAACCGATATTCATTTTCTGCAGTCATGATTGAACAAAACTGAGGAGCAAGAACGTGCCTAAGGCAAGCGCAAGAACCAAGGTTAGAAGGAGCAAAATCGGATTTACTCGGAAACGGCCGTGTTCGTCTCGTGGCTTCAGAGGGTCCTCCATGAGTCTCAGCAATGCATCACAAAATCGCTCCTTCGTGTTCTGCATATAGCAGTCAATCAGGCGATCATGCATCTCGCCGAGTTGTGCATTCGCTTTCATCTCAGAGCACGACGGTCGCTTTTACCCCATCGCCAAATACCAACTGCACAACTGCCGGTGATTTCAAACCCTGCCGAATGGAAACCACTCCTTGCGTGGTCTCTCCCGGGTGAAGATCGTCGGCCTCCGCTTCGGCGTGAGCGACAGGCAGGGCGAGTTCCTTCGTGCTGCCGAGCTCTTCGAGCATGGCTCGGTCGAGCTGTGTTTGAGCCAGGCTCGCCAATGAAACGGGAGAGTCGTCTGTCTGAAGTTGGTAAGCCCCAGGCGTATTTACGCGATAGAAAAGATTGCTGTTGTTCTCAATCGTGTAATGGATATAGACAGTGCTCGGAGTGCGAAACACGTGCTCTACGCGCACGATCACCTGGTTTTTCGCCGCATGTGCGCGAGTGTGTTTGATCTCCTCGGCCCCCAGGAGCGCGCGGGTCAACACCACGTCAGCAGACTGATTTGTCTCGGGTTCCACAGCGGGCTTTGGAGGCGGGGCGGGAGCCGGTGGAGCATTATCAATAGCAAAATTCATGTTCTTTACTTCTTGGGTGATTTCAAGCTCGTAAGCAAAGCGCCGGGAAGCCGTCCAGACGAACAGATCCGTCGCTGCCCCCGATTTCACGGGCTTGACGAAGACCTTGTTCGACTCCCGCTCAATCTGAAAGTCCGAACTGCCGGCGGCTGCCATCGTGACCGGCTCGTGAAATTCCAGAACGGTCAGGTGGTTCAGGGCGGTCGCAACGTGGACGACGGCGTCCGGGCTGGGCGAGACTGACTGCTGGGATAGTGCGGCGATAGCGCAGAGGCTATATATAAGGATGAGCGATACAGATCTTTTCATAGTTCCTTCTTAGGCCTTGAGCGGAATCCGAAAGGATTCCGCTCAAAGCGGTTGCTGCCTCACATGACCCAGGGCACATCACTCGCGTCCTCATCGCTGAAAGTGCTGGGAAGAAAATCCACAGCTTCATCGACAATTGCAGCCTGTATTGCGGATTCGGCTGCGATGTCTGTTTCAGCGCAAGATTCGCCTGAAGGTTGTGCTTGGGCCTGCTCGGGTTTGTCGTCATCGAGGAGGACCTTTCCATCCCTGTACTTGAACAAGAATGTGTGTTTCTGTCCTCCTCCCTTGAGTGGATCAACCAGGAAGGTTCGGCCGGAAGAATCGGTACGAACGAGTCCCTCGTAAAGCCGCGGAACGTGCACGCGAACTGGCTTGCCTCCCGTGCGCTCCGCCAGCTTCAGGATCAGTTCCTGAGGAAAGGCAAGAAAGAGAATCGAGCCGCTGGAGCGCTCACCGTTGCACACCACGCGGTTCAGCGCCTGCAGCCAGCCCATGCGGTTCTCTGCCTTGTTCTGCGCCCAGATGCGGATGTAGGCCAAGACGGCCTTCATCTCGTATTTGCCACGTTCCTCGTCACAACGGCATGTGCCGCGTGCCTGGTTCATG
>Ga0187851_10001173_pt1 | contig 25568 bp, 19 predicted proteins | sample June2016WEW_6_10_FD_132997 | JGI IMG/M metagenome (GOLD analysis project Ga0187851, IMG submission 132997) | Peatland microbial communities from SPRUCE experiment site at the Marcell Experimental Forest, Minnesota, USA - June2016WEW_6_10 | ecosystem: Environmental > Terrestrial > Soil >...
CAGGAAAGCGGGGTTCGTGGCGGGCCCCCAGGCCATTGCGAGCTGGGACCAGCCGTCGTGCAATGCGGAGCATCCGGGGATCAGCGTAAGGCAAGCCGCCTCCGGCTCTGCTCCGCCCTGCGATTTTGTTCTTTCAAAATCCCTCCGAATCACCATCCATGTAAGGCATACGTGTGCCCGCTTGAGGCACGAGTGTCATGTCTCGCAGATTCTTTGACGATCACCGGCTGTTCACCGTGGCGCAGGCACTCGTGCCTGCCGCGTCGACACTCGTGTCGATGCTCGGCCGGCGTTGTCAATTCTTATCTGAGGCACCATACCAGTTGACGCCCTATCGCGCGCCGCCGCCGATGGTTGGTGAAAGGTCCAGGTCAGGAGCACCCGCTCGTGCCGCCACAGTTCTCGCACTTGTAGCACGAGCCGTTGCGGGTCATCAAGCCGCCGCACTCGGAGCACACTGGGGCGTCATCGACGACTGGGGCGAACGGCAGACTGCGCTGCGGCTCGGGTTCGGTGCGTTGCAGCGTCATCGAGTCCGTCACGACCTCCACAGCAGCCGCCTCGGGGCCGACGAACTTCAGCCCCAGCCAGCGGAAAATGTAATCCATGATCGACTTGGCGATGGGGATCTGCGGGTTGCCGGTGTAGCCGCCGGGCTCGAATCGCACGTGGCTGAACTTGTCGACGAAGAACTTCATCGGCACGCCATACTGCAGCCCGTAGCTGACCGCGGTGGCGAAGCAATCCATGAGTCCGGAGATGGTCGAGCCTTCCTTGGCCATGGTGACGAAGATCTCGCCCGGCGTGCCGTCCTCGAACAGGCCGGCCGTGATGTAGCCTTCGTGCCCGGCGATGGAAAACTTATGCGTGATCGCCTGCCGCTCTTCGGGCAGCTTGCGCCGGATCGGCCGGTAGACGATCTTCTCCTCGATTTTGGCGGGAGCGATGGCCGGCGAGACGGCGCTCTTCTGCTCGCCTTTGCCGCTGCCGGAACTGAGCGGCTGGACGCGCTTCGAACCGTCGCGGTAGATCGCCACGGCCTTCAGCCCCAGCTTCCAGCTTTCGAGGTAGGCGCTGACGACGTCCTCGGGCGTAGACTCCTCGGGCATGTTGATGGTCTTCGAAATGGCGCCGGAGATGAACGGCTGGACCGCGGCCATCATGCGCACGTGGCCCATGTGGTGGATGAAGCGTTTGCTGTTGACCGAGCGGAAGCTGCAGTCGAACACCGCCAGGTGCTCCGGCTTCAAGCCCGGCGCGCCCTCGATGGAGCCCTGCGCGTCGATGTGCGTGGCGATTTTCTCGACCTGCTCCGACGTGTAGCCCAGCCGGATCAGCGCCTGCGGCACGGTGTTGTTGACAATCTTGATCGTGCCGCCGCCGACCAGCTTCTTATGTTTCACTAGCGCCAGTTCGGGCTCGATGCCGGTGGTGTCGCAGTCCATCATGAAGCCGATCGTGCCGGTAGGCGCGAGCACCGTGGTCTGCGAGTTGCGGTAGCCGAAGCGCTCGCCCTGCTCGACCGCGTTTTTCCACACCACTTGGGCGGCTTCGAGTAGCGCCGGCGGCACCAGCTTCGAATCGATGCCCGCCGTGGCGTCGCGGTGCATCCGCATCACGCCAATGAACGAATCTTCGTTGGGCGGATAGCCGGGGCATGGCCCGACCACCTGCGAAATGCGCGCGCTGGTCAAGTAGGACTGGCCGCACAGGATCGCGGTCAGTGTGCCGGCCCAGGCGCGGCCCTGGTCGCTGTCATAGGGCACGCCCATCGACATCAGCAGCGCGCCGAGGTTGGCATAGCCTAACCCGAGCGGCCGGTAGTCGTGCGAGTTTTTGGCGATCTTCTCGGTCGGATAACTGGCGTTGTCCACCAGGATTTCCTGCGCCAGCGTGACCGTATCCACGGCGTGCCGCAACGCTTCGAAGTCGAACTGCCCGCCGGCGTTGAAGAATTTCAGCAGGTTCAACGACGCCAGGTTGCAGGCCGAATCGTCCAGGAACATGTACTCGGAGCATGGGTTGGAGGCGTTGATGCGGCCCGAGGCCTTCGACGTGTGCCAGCGGTTGACCGTCGAGTCGAACTGCATGCCGGGGTCGCCGCACATCCACGTCGCGTCGGCGATGGCGCGCATCAGGTCGCGCGCGCGATGCCGCTGCACCGGCTCGCCGCTGACCACGGACTTGGTCCACCAGTCCTTGTCGTCGGCGACGGCCTGCATGAAATCGTCGGTCACGCGCACGCTGTTGTTGGCGTTCTGGAAAAAGATCGACGAATAGGCCTCGCCATCAAGCGACGGGTCGTAGCCCGCGTCGACCAGCACATGCGCCTTCTTCTCCTCCTTCGCCTTGCACCAGATGAACTGCTCGATGTCCGGGTGCTCGGCGTTCAGGATCACCATTTTGGCCGCGCGCCGCGTCTTGCCGCCGGACTTGATCACGCCGGCGAAGGCGTCGAAGCCCTTCATGAAACTCAACGGCCCGCTGGCCCGGCCGCCGCCCCACAGCAGACCGTTTTCCTCGCGCAGCGGCGACAGATTCGTGCCCGTCCCCGAGCCCCACTTGAACAGCATGCCCTCGGTCTTGGCGAGGTCGAGAATCGACTCCAGCGTGTCCTGCACCGAGTTGATGAAGCACGCCGAGCACTGCGGGCGATGCAGCGTCCGGTCCATCTTGCGGATCGATTCCGTGGCCTCGTCGTAGTACCACCCATAGCCGCGGTTCTCTTCCTTGACGCCCACGTTGAACCACACCGGCGAGTTGAAGCACGCCTTCTGGTTCAGCGTCAGGTGCGCCAGTTCGGAACGGAAGTTTTCGGCATCGTCGAGCGATGAGAAATAGCGGTCGTTGATGCCCCACTCCGTGATCGTGTCCACGACCCGATGAATGATCTGCGAGACGCTGCTTTCCCGCTCCGGCGATCCCATCCGCCCATGGAAATACTTGCTGGCGACGATATTAGTGGCCGTTTGAGACCAGTCGGCCGGGACCTCAATGTCCTTCTGTTCAAAGATGATGGCCCCTTTGTCGTTGCCGATCGAAGCCGTGCGCTGCTCCCAGCGCACTTCGTCGTAGGGCGTGCGCCCGGCGGCGAGTTTGGCGGTAAAATAGCGCGGAAAACGCAACCCGCGGCGCTCTTCCTTCTTGAGGCTGCGCCGGTAAGGCGTCGCCTGGACTCCGATTTCGACACTGATCTGTCCCATCGTCCACTCCTGATAAAAAACGGTGAAGAGCGTCCCCAGCCCGGGCGGCACTACGGATTCTTGCAGCCCTAATCCACTGGCAACATTACCCCAATATCTTGTATGAGGTCAATAGAACATTCTATATGGTGTGTCTAAACCATTGATCCTACATGAAAAACAGGTTGCAGCCATCCCCTGCTGTCTGATCAAAAACGGGTCGCCGGCCGGAGTTCCGGAGGGCCGTCGAGAGCCACCGTGTTCCATTTTGAACCAGGAACGGTCTCCCCAAGCCGTTTTCACAAGCCGTGACTGTTGCGAGCCGCGACCGTGTTACCGAGCCGCGGCTGTCTGCACGGAGCCGCGATTGTCTGACGGAGCCGCGATTGTCTGACGGAGCCGCGACTGTCAAGGAGCGGTTCTTGTGTTGTGACCGAGCCGCGACTGCCTGACGGAGCCGCGACTGTCAAGGAGCGGTTCTTGTTGCGCGCCGCGCCGCTACCGAGCCGCGACCAAAGCAAGCCGCCGCCCCACGCCGCTTCCCGGTCCAGGCGATGGAGTGCATTGCTATGCTGGGAACGCGCGCTGCCTCGCGCCCGTATAGAGAGCAAGGAGGATCCTAATGCGATCGGCCATTATCGCCGCCACTTTTGCGTGGACGCTCACCGGACTTGCGCAGGACGCGCCCAAGCCGTCCATCACGCCGGACGAACTCATGGAGAAATCCATCCAGGCCACGGGCGGCCGCGAGGCGCTCAAGAAGCTGACCAGCCTCGTCGGCGTTGGCACCATCGACATCGTCGCCATGGGCGGCAAGGCCACCACGGAGATGTACTCCAAGGCCCCCGATAAACGTCTGACCGTGACCAAGGTGGAGGGCTACGGGGAAATCAAGGAAGGTTACGACGGCAAAATCGCGTGGAGCCAGGAGCCGCAGAACGGATTGGTCGAGCTGACCGGCGATCGGCTCGCCTCCGCCCGGCGCGACTCTCAATTCAATGGCGAATTGAGGTGGAGAGAGCTCTATCCGAAAGCCGAAGTCACGGGCAAGGATCAGGTCGCCGGACGCGACTGCTGGGTACTGAAGCTGACCCCCGCGGATGGCCCGCCCGTGGTGCGCTACTACGACGCCGAAACATTCCTGATGGCCAAGGTCGTCGTGACCGCCGACACGCCGCAAGGCCCGGCCGAAATTCCGGTCGAATTCTCCGACTGGCGCGACATCGGCATTGGCGTCAAAGGGCCGTACACGATGAAGATCACGATGCCCGGCATCGGCGAACTGATCACGAAATACACCGAAATGAAATACAACGTCGAGATCGACGACGCGAAATTCGCCAAGCCACAGCCGGAGCCGCCGCCGCAGCCCAAGCCGCAGAACTAGTGGCCTTTCGCGGAGACTGGCGTTACTGAGCCGCGACTATCGTGACGGAGCCGCGACTATCGTGACGGAGCCGCGACTATCGTGACGGAGCCGCGACTGAAAGGAGCGGTTCTTACCGCGTTCTCCGACCGCCGCTGAGCCGCGCGCGGCAGCAAGCGGTTCGGCTCATGTGAACGATTTCTCCGCGACAGGCCACTAGGCCGCTGCTGGGAGCCCGCCGCGAGTCTGCATCGAAAAACGCAGCTCTTAACGAGCGGCCGCGCCCCACGCTGACCATATAATTGAAGAGGTCCGCGCGCGAGCCCCGCATATCGCCAGCCGCCGCTGCCTGCATCCGCGAGAACCGGTCGCGGTTGCTTTAAGAGCTGAAAGAGTTCATCCGGATTCAGGGCCCGCCGCCGCTGTGCCACGGCGACCGCGGGCTGCCCGCGCCGAATGAGAAGTTGAGGATCGGGAACTGCTATTCAGGTATCCTGACGGTTACGCACTTTCTGGAGAAGTGCGGAGCCGCGTGAGTCGGACCACCACCAAGACCGTGCCAGAGCCTGCATCTCAATCCGAGAGCGTCTTTCGCAGCGCTGGCGTAGCCAGCGCCGCGGTGCTGACGTCGCGCCTCAGCGGACTGGTGCGGGAAGGCGTGATGTCGCGCCTGTTCGGCGCCGGCATGGCCTACGACGCCTTTGTGGTCGGCTTCCGCATCCCCAATCTCACGCGCGATCTGTTCGCCGAGGGCGCGCTCTCGGCGGCGTTCGTGCCGACCTTCGTCGAATACCTGCAGAACAAGGGCCGCAAGGAAGCCGCCCACCTGGCCAACCTCGTCGCCACGGCCATCATCCTCGTCGTCGGCGCGCTATGCGTGATCGGCATTATCGTAAGCCCCTGGCTGGTGCGTCTCATCACCAGCGGCTGGTTCCACGAGGCCCCGCAGAAATATGCGCAGGCGGTGGTCCTGACGCAAATCATGTTCCCGTTTCTGCTACTGGTCGCGCTGGCCGCGCAGGCCATGGGCGTGCTCAACGCGCTGAATCAGTTTGCCGTCCCCGCCACCTCCTCGACCATGTTCAATATCGGCAGCGTCGGCAGCGGCGTCGTGCTGGGCTTCTGGCTCGGGCCCTGGCTGGGCCTGTCGCGCATCAACGGCATGGCTATCGGAGTCGTCATCGGCGGGGCCCTCCAGCTTCTCTGGCAGGTGCCCAGTCTGCTGCGCGAAGACATCCGCTTCCGCTTTGCCTTCGACTTCAATCATCCCGGCTTGCGCCACATCCTGCACCTCATGGGGCCGGGCATCATCGGCAACGCCTCGGTCCAGGTCAACGTCGTCGTGGCCACCATCCTGGCCACGAGAATTCACGATCCCGTCCGCGGTCTCGACGGGCCCGTGGCCTGGCTCGGCTACGCCTTCCGCTTCATGCAACTGCCGCTCGGCCTGTTCGGCGTGGCGATCGCCACCGCCACGCTGCCGTCCATCGGTAGAAGCGCGGCCTCGGGCGATACCGCCGAGTTCCGCGAGACTCTCGCGCGCAGCCTTGGCCTGACCTTTCTGCTCACCGTGCCCTCTTCGGTCGGGCTGATTGTTCTGGGAAAATCGATGATCGGCCTGATCTATGAAGGCGTGAAATTCAAAGCCTACGACACCGAGCGGACCTCTCTGGCGCTGGCCTGCTACGCGCTCGGACTGGCGGGCTATTCGGCCATCAAAATTCTCAGCCCCGCCTTCTATGCCTTGAACGATTCGCGCACACCGATGTATACCAGCCTGGCCTCGATCGTCGTCAACGCCGGCCTGGGCTACCTGTTCGCTTTCAGCTTCGGATTCGGGCATGCCGGCCTGGCGCTGGCCACGGCTTTTGTTGCCAACTTCAGTTTTCTGGCGCTGTTCTGGATCATGCGCCGACGCATCGGCGGCGTGTATGGACGGCGGCTGCGCGACGTCGTGTGGAAAGTCCTGCTCGCCTCCGCCGTGATGGCCGCGGCGGTGTGGGCGCTGAGTGCCGGCTTCCACGCCGCGATCCACCGCGCCAGTGTGGCCCGCGCGCTCGACATTTTCATCGGTGTTCCGGTTGGCGCGGCCATCGTCTACCTGCTGTGCCGCGCGCTCCAGGTCGAGGAGTTGGCGATGGCCACGCGCGCTCTCGGCGGCCCCATCCTGCGTCGGTTCCCGGCACTGGCTGCTAAACTTGGGGTGTAATGCATCCTGACGTGGGCAAGCTCTTGCATCTGCAGGAGCTCGATCGGAGTATCGCTGAACTCCGCGGCGAAATCGCCTCTCTTCCAAAGCAGATCGCAGAAATCGCGAGAGCACTCGACAGCCATTTGAAGAAGCTCGATGCCGATAAGGCCATCCTGGCCGCCAACCAGCGCGACCGCAAGACGCTCGACGCCGATGTGCAGACCCATCAGCAGAAAATCTCGAAGCTGAAGGACCAGATGCTCGGCGCGAAAACCAACGAGCAGTACCGCGCCTTTCAAAAAGAGATCGACTACTGCGAGGCCGGGATCCGCAAGTCGGAAGATCGCACGCTCGAATTGATGGAAGAGGCCGAACTGCTCGCCACCAACGTCCAGGCTGCCGAACAAAGCCTCGCCGAAGAGAAGCGTGTCGTCGAACAGCGCAAGCGCGAGGCTGCCGCCCGCACTGAAATCGATAAGGCCGGACTGTCACGCTCGAACGCCGAACGCGCGGCGCTGGCGGCGACTATCTCCGCCGCGCTGCTCTTGACCTACACCCGCCTTCACAAACGCATGAACGATGGCCGCGTCGTCGCGACAGTCTCCGACGACACTTGTGGCGCCTGCCACATCACAATTCGCCCCCAGTACATGGCCGACCTGCGGCTCAATTCTGAAGTCCTCGCCTGTGAAAACTGCCGCCGCCTGCTATACGTCGAACCGCACCCCATCGACGTCTCCCAACAGATGAACGATTGAGCCGCCCCGCCTTCTCGTGGCGTTTTCGAGCCGCGACCGTTAGGGAGCGGTTCTTACCGCGTTCCCCAACCGCCGCTGAGCCGCGCGCGACAGCAAGCGGCTTGTCGCATGGTGACGATTTCTCGGCGACAGGACACTAGCCCCCATAAGCAAGAGTTCAGCCACTACCCTCGCTCGGGATCGACAAATCGGGAGCAACGGGTCCCATTGAAGTAATCGGACGTATAATCGCTGAATCGCCACCGTGCCAGGAGGCAAGACTGAAATCCTGGCTGAGACACTGGCGAACGTAGCTCATAAGACTAGCGTCACGGGAAGTTCACCATGCGGACCACGACGAATCGCGTTCTATTGGTCGCGTTGCTGATCAGCGCTGCTCTTTCGGCACAAGATGGCCCGCGCGGCCGTTGGACCGGCAGCATTGACATCCCCGGTCATACCGCGGCTGTGGAGATCGATCTCGACAAGACCGCCAAGGGTTGGGTCGGCTCCATGGCCCTGCCCGTTCAGAAAGCATCCGGTATACCGCTGGAGGCTATCGCCTTCGCGGATGGTAAGTGGACGTTCCGGATCAAAGGTCTGCCCGAGGCGCCGACTTTCACCGGCACTCTGTCCGCGGATGGGTTGACTCTGTCAGGCGACTTCGCGCAGGGAGACGCGTCCTTCCCCTTCCAGCTCAGCCGCGCCGGCGATGCCCAGGTCGCGGCGACCAAGCCCAGTCCAGCCGTACCCCGGGAATTCCTGGGGACGTGGGAAGGTACGCTCCTCGATCAGGGTGTGCCGAAAAGAATGGTCTTCAAGATAGCGAACGATGAGAGCGGAGCGAGCGCTGTCCTGATCAGCGTGAAGGTCGGCGCTGAGATACCTGTAGCCACTATCGAGCAGAAGGATGCAGAGCTTAAGCTGTCGGTCCAGGCGGTTGGAGGCGAGTATTGGGGCGAAATCAATCAGGACGGCACGGAACTGAGCGGGTCGTGGACGCAGTCCGGGAACAATCTCCCCTTGAAGTTTAAGAAGAAGGCCGCCGAACCGGCGAAGACGGAGATGCGCGTCGAGAGCCCAGACGCGTTGACGTCCTCATCGCAGAAGCAATCGCCAATGGCCGCACAAAACCTTCCTCTGCCCGCAGTGCAGCAGAAGCAGGCGGAGCCACCGCCGGCTCTGCCGTCGAAGCCTCTGTCGGCCGAGCACGAGAAGATCGTCGCCGATGCCCGGGCAATCGCGCTCGACTACTCCCGGCGGCTGCCCGACTTCATCTGCCTCCAATTGACCCGGCGGTATGACGATCCGCTGGGAGAGAGCGGTTTTGTTCTACAGGATACCGTCGCCGCGCAATTGACCTATTTCGAACAAAAGGAAGACTACAAGGTCATCTCCAGAAAGGCGAACTACAAGGTCGCCCCCAAGAATGACAAATGGACCGGAAGCTCCTACACCCGCCTCGACGGTGTGACCTCGAGCGGGGAATTCGGCACGCTGTTGAAGGATATCTTTGAACCGCGCACGCACGCCGACTTCTGGTTTCAGCGCCGCGGGAGCCTACACCGCCATGTCACGCTGATTTTCGGTTATCGCGTGCCCGCCAGGAATTCGAAATGGAGGATCGAATACAATCCCGGTGCATTGGTCTGCACAACGGAATACACCGGCTCTCTGTTCATCGATCCCGAGACCCATGCGGTCATGCGAGTGAGCATGGAAGCGCGGCGCATCCCGACGTCCTTTCCCGTACAAGACGTCTGGATCCAACTCGATTACGCCTGGCAGGATCTCGCCGGAGAGAAGTTTCTGCTCCCGTCGACGGTCGTGCTGAACATGCGGGAGGGGCGAGTAAACAAGAAGAACGAAATCGATTTCCGTAGTTACCGTAAGTACAGCGCCGCATCGGCCGTTACCTTCGAAGCCGACTCCGCCGGCGCGATCAATGCAGAGAATGACAAGGACAAGCAGCAAAGCACGCGTCCGCGCCAATGAGGAGACTCCGCGGCGCGCCCCTTGAGCCTCTTTCTGCTCACGCCGGATCCGCGTAGCGCCTCAGTATCAAGGGCGCCCCAGTGCCAATGGGTGCCGCGGCTGGTAGAGACCCACTTCGCCTCCACCGGGAAGCCGGATTCTGGTGAGAGAACCCCATCTTGCTTCCTGCACTTCCGAACACTGCACGCCCTTCTTCGCGAGTGCCGCTATCTCGGCCTCCAGATCGTCACACATAAGAAAGAGATCGTGCCGGTCATTCTCTTCGGCTGGATGAATCGCCACTTCCGCCGGAGGCAAGGCGAAGATGAGCCACCCCTGGCCGGCGTCCACGCATGAGAATCCTAGGACCTCCCGGAAGAATGTGCGATCAGCCGTCGCATCCTTGCTATACACGATGACATGCGCGCCAAAGATCATGCTCTGCGCTCCTATTCGATCGCGTCTTTTCCCATAAGCCGTGTCACTGCCGCACCAGCACCAGCCGGATGCGTCGCTCGCCCGAGGCTGACACGCCCACGCGATCCATCGTCATCACCTTGCCATCGGCCGAGAAGAAAGTACGGTCGTGGAACGTGATCTCGCCGCCCGGCCCGGTGTAAGTGCTCTCGCCCGTCAGAACCGCGCCCTCCCAGCGCATTTTGCTCTTCATAACCATACTGCCCAGATCGTTGGTAGTCTCTTCGCCATCGTCGCGGACGTTTAGCGTCACGCTGACCTGGTCGGTGGTCTGCACCATGGCGATGCGCGGACCATCTACCGTGATCACGGCTTCCATGTGGCCTGGCGCTGGCCCGCCGCCAAAGTCGCTTTGCGCGGGGTCGAGCTTCCACGTGCCGGCCATGGATGGATGCTCGGGCGCCATCCGCTCAAAGACCAGCTTCATCTTCCCAACGCCGTCGGGGGTTCTCATTTCGCGATCGACCGTCATCCACCGGAAATCGGCGGAGTAGCTGATGCGGTCTTTCATAATCACCGCGCCGTCGTTGACGTTCAATTCGCCCACCAGCATGCCGTTTTCAAACCTGTAGCGGCTCTTCAATTGGTTCCCGTTCGGAAGCGCGTTCGTGGTCTCTTTCCCGTCGTTCCGGCACACCAGGTGCAGGACCTCGCCGGAGCTGATCTGATCGGCCTGAAACTCCGCGCCATTGGTCTTGATCTTGAGCAGGAGTTCGCCCGCCGGCGGCGGTTGCGGGCCGAACTCGCTCTTTTCCAGAACGAGTTTCCAGGTGCCGTCGCCGCGCCGATCGTCCGCGCTGGCCAATTGCGCCGCTAGCGCGCCGGCGCACAGGATCACGGAGCACACGAGCGGGAAGAATCGGAACATGGCGGGACCTCTGCCATGCTACGACGGAATGGCGCGCGCCGGTGTTCCGTTATTTGTCTGTACACTAAGCCGCCGCTGTTCCTTCGGCGCAGATGGATCCTGCTGATCTATTGGCTGCCCCGGCGCCGCTGCCGCGTGGACTGGCCGGCGCTCCCCAATCCATGTCGTAGAAACTCCCCGGCGGCGTCCACCGGCGCCTCCGCCGTACAATCGGTTCATGGTCCACGGCCCGCTTCTGATCCTGTCGGCGGCGCTCGCACTGCAAGCTCCGGAGCCGGGCTCGACGGCCCTCGATCGGCGCAAGTCGGAACTCATCCAGCAGATCGAAGCCGCCGCCGCGGCCGAGCAGCCGGTCTTCGGCATCGACACCCAGATCCTCGCCGCCTCGGTTCTCAAGGGCCACGATGACGTCCACGCCGCGCGTTTCCTCGGCGACGCCGCCCAGCGCACGCTGCTGCTCCCCGACGCGGCCACGCGGGCGCACTTCCTCAAGCGCATCGTCGAGCTGCTCGCGCCCCTCGACGCCCGCCGCGCCGAATCGCTCTGCGCCAGCCAGTCGCGCCGTCCGCCCGGCCAGGAGGCCGATCCGCTCGCCGTCTGCTATGACCAGTTGATCGCCGGCCTCAAGGATTGGGACCAGGGCCGTGAAGCCTTCGCCCGCGCCCTCGCCGCCGGCGCCTACAACCTCAGCTCCACCGAGCGTCTTCTTACACAGGCCCGCGACAGCCACGCCGCCGATTTCGCCCCGTTGCTCGCCGCGGTCGTGGACGGCTTGCCCGCCCGGCCGGAAGCGGACGAGATCGCGCGCCTGGAGTCGGTCGCCGAAGCCTGGCGGCGCACCGAGCCGGCGCTGATCCGCCAGGCCCTCGCGCGCTGCCGCGCCGCCCGCGCCGCGCTGGCCCGGCGTTCGGGCCAGGCCGCCGACGCCAAGGGCGGTCCCAAAGAACCCGGCTCGCCGCTGGCCGCGGCCACTCCCGAGGAGGAAAGCTCTTCCAAGCTGAAACTCAACTTCAACTTCGACTTCGACCTCGGCTTCGGCTCCGGCAAGGACGTCGAGGATCCCGAGCTGAAAGGCCTGCCCGAAATTGCCAATCTGCCCCTCGACGCCGCGCTCGCCCTGGCGCGTTCGCAAACCTACGCCGGCGCGCGCGCCGCCATGTTGGCCGACATCCTCGACACGCGCTCCGCCGAGCTCGATTCGACCCGTTGGGCGTGGCTGGCCGAAGAATCGCTGCGCGAAAGCGGAGCCATGCGCACCAGCGGCGATCGGCTGATCCTGCTGGCCGAGCTCGCGCTGTGGTGCTATCAGCACGGCGAGAAGGCGCTCGCCGCCACCGCCGCCCAGTCGCTCGCGTCGAGCTTCGACGCGCTGGTGCAATGCGGCGATGCGAGCTGCGCCATCTTCCGCAACGGCGGCGCGCCCGGCACGCTAATCATGCTCTTCGCCGAATACCTGCGCAAGAATAACATCGAGCCGGCGGACCTGGGCCTGCATCACCCCGGCTTGCAGTCGCGCTGGCTGCTGTTCGAACTCGACGCGCTGTTCGAGGATAAATCGGGGAAAAAGGACCAGCCGGAAAAGAAAGACAAATCGGACCAGACGGACCAGCAGGAGAAGAAGGAAGGCCAACCATTATGAGCGTGGAACAGTTGGTGATCGAGTTCGCCTCGCGCAAGCTGCGGCAGCTCGATGAACGCATCGAAACCTGTGTCGGCAAACTGGCCGACGATCAGCTCTGGTCGCGCGCCGGCGAGAACTCGAACGCCGCCGGCAACTTGTGCCTGCACTTGGCCGGCAATGTGCGCCAGTGGATCGTTCACGGCATCGGCGGCGCGCCGGACGTGCGCACCCGCGACGCCGAGTTCGCCGCCCGCGGCGGCATTCCGCGCGAGGAGCTGCTGACGCGCCTGCGCCAGACCGTCGACGAAGCCTGCCGCGTGCTCGACACTCTCCCGCCCGCGCGTTTGCTCAACACCATCACGCCGCAGAATTATCAGGTGAGCGTGATCGAGGCCATGCTGCACGTCGTCGAGCACTTCGCCGAACACACCGGGCAGATCATCCTGCTGACCAAAGCCCTGACGGGCGAGGATCTGGGCTTCTTCGCCCATCTGCGCGGCCCCGCCGCGCCACCTCCGCCACCTGCCGGCCAGGACCATCCATAACTAATCCTCAGGCCGTTGCTCCGGACGCACCCATCAGCCCCGTGTCCGAGAACTTCTCGGACACGATTCCTTTTTCCGCGATTGAGGCGCCCGGCGACCGGCTCAGAACTAAGTTAAGGCTTGGGAATGGGAAATGGAAAGGGGAAATCCCAATTGAGAGCATCGACGGGCGGCAACCTGGTGTACACTGTCCGGTAATCGGTTCAAGATCCAGGGAGGCAGTTTGATGATGAGACGCGTCTATTGCTCGTCGTTTTCATGCCTTGTGTTCTTGGCGGCCGCCGGCTTGCCAGCGTTCGCCCAAAAAGATGCGGGCGCGATCGTGGGCCAGGTCCTCGACGCTAGCGGCGCATCGGTTCCGAGCGCCAGGGTTTCCGCCGTCAACAGCGGAACGAACTACGCTTACACGGCCACAACGGACACTGCCGGACAATACACCATCAGTCCCGTTCAGGTGGGCACGTACAAGGTTTCCGTTTCAGTTCAAGGCTTCAAAACGGCGGTTGTGGAAGCCATTACCATCGAGGTGCAGCAGCGCGCCCGCGTGGACTTTAGCCTTCAGCCGGGCGAGGTGAAAGAGACCATCGAGGTGACCGAACGCGCACCGTTGCTCGAGCCCGACTCCTCCGAGCGCGGGCAGGTAATCAACGGCGCGATGATGCAAGGTCTCCCTTTGAACGGCCGCAATCCCGTGCAACTCGCGCAGCTTACCGCCGGTGTCGTGTTTAGCGAGCCGGGAGCGCGCGACGAAAGCGGGTACGGCTTCTCGGCCAACGGCGCGCGGTCGCTGCAGAACAATTTCCTTCTCGATGGCATCGACAACAATTCCAATCTGACCGACCTGTTGAACGAAGCCAATTACGTCGTGATGCCGTCGGTGGACGCGCTCCAGGAGTTCAAGGTCGAGACCAATGCCTACTCGGCCGAGCTGGGCCGCGCCAACGGGGCCGTGGTGAACGCGACCGTTCGGTCCGGCGCCAACGAATTCCACGGGGTTCTCTATGAGTTCCTGCGCAACAACGCCCTGGATGCCCGGAACTTCTTCGATCCGTCCATACCGGAGTATCGTCAGAACCAGTTCGGCGCCACGCTCGGCGGTCGCGTCATCAGGGATAAGCTTTTCTTTTTCGGGGACTATGAGGGTCTCCGGGTGCGCCAGGGTCAGACCTACACGTCCCTGGTACCGACGGCCGCCCAAACGGCGGGGGACTTCAGCTCGCAGCTCGATCTAACCACTCCTACCGGCGTAGCGGACTGCAACGGCCAGATGACTTACGCCGGCGAGCTTTTCAATACACGGCTCACCCAAGCCAGCCAGAGTTCGCCCACCGGATATTGCGGCGTGCCCTATGGATACAACGCCAACGGTACGCCCTCTAACATCATCCCCTCGGCCCTTCAGGATCCTCTCGGCCAGAAACTGATCGCTCTGTTTCCCGCGGCGAACGCGAGCGGCAGCGGCTACAATTACGTTTCCAATCCGATCCTGGATCAGAGCCGCGATCAGGCGGACGTGCGCGTGGACGAGGTCTTTTCGAGCCACGATACGGCTTTTTTCCGCTTCAGCCTCTCGAATTCCCCGAGCTCCATTCCCGCGCCTTTGCCCGGTCTGGCGGACGGCAGCGGATTCTTCAGCGGCGTGCAACAGATCAACGGCTACAGCGCGGCCGTCAGCGCGACGCACATTTTCAATCCGACGCGGGTCAACGAGTTGCGGCTCGGCTATAACCGGCTGGTGGCGACGCGCTCGCAGTTCAACTCGAACACGAACGTTTCCGCCCAGGTCGGTTTCCCCGGCGTGCCTTACAGCGCGGGATCCGACAATGGCGGCCTGCCGCAGCTCACCTTTTCCGATGCTTCGACGCTCGGCAGTCCAACTTACTTGCCGTCCATCGAGAAGCAGAACACGTACTCGGTTTCCGACACGCTGACGCTGATTCACGGCGCGCAGACGTGGAAAATCGGCGGTGATTTCCGGCCCGAGGAATTCACTATCTACCAGCCGGCCGACCCGCGCGGCAGCATGGGCTTTGGCCCGGTGTTCACGGACAACCCGGGCGATCCGGGGAGCGGCGGCAGCGGGCTGGCTTCGATGCTCGCTGGCCTGACCGATGGCGGGAGCATCAACAATCTTCACAACGTCGATTACCTGCGCAAAACCTATTCGTTGTTCGTGCAGAATGACTGGCACATCACCAAGCGCTTAACTTTGAATCTCGGTGTGCGCTGGGATTTCTTCGGAACGGTGCACGAACGCTTCAACTCGCAGGCCAGCTTCAACCCGTACACCGGCCAGCTTGACATTCCAGCGGGGAGCAACGATGCCACGCTCACGCCGATCTTCGCCCAATTGCTCCAAGTGAACCACACCGCCTCGGCGGGCTTGGTCAATCCCGACTACAACAACATCGCCCCACGCGTCGGTTTCGCCTATCAAGCTCTCCCCAAACTGGTCGTAAGAAGCGCGTTTGGCATTTTCTACAACGGTGAGGAGAACGGACCCTATTCGAATCCTAGCCCGGGCTTCAACCCGCCCTTCTTTGTCGGCCAGAGTTTCAATCAGCCCTGCGGGCTGCCCTCCGCCAACCCTGCTTCGCTCGACTGTTCCATCCCCGGGCTCAACGTGCTCTCGCAGGGTTTCCCGGCCAACTCGCTGAGCAATCCCAACACGCCGACACTATTCTCCATTGATCCCTATATCCGCACGCCCTACGTGACGCAGTGGAACATGACATTGCAGTATGAGACGGGGCCGAACAGCCTGTTTGAAGTGGCTTACGTGGGATCCAAGGGCACCAAGCTCTATACTTTCTTCAACGTGAACCAGGCCGCGCCGACCTCGGACCCAAGCGCTCCGTATGCGCCGCGGCGTCCTTTCCCCGCCATCGACACCTCCATCTCCTACTTAAACGCCGAAGGCAACTCCGAGTACGACGCGTTGCAGGCCAAGTTCCAGCACCGCTTCTCCGGCGGAATCACCCTGCTGGCGAACTACACCTACAGCCACGCCCTGGGTGACGCCTCGAACGCCAACCTGGGCGCGCAGAACAACGACAGCTTCCGCTACTTCGCCGATCCGCAGTGGGAGCACAGTAATCTGGATTTCGACGTCCGCAACCGGTTCGTCCTGAACTACGTCTGGGACCTGCCCTATGGCCGTGGCAAGCGCTTCGGCGCGCAGACCCCCGCCCTGGTCGATGCCATCCTCGGGAACTGGGAGTTTTCCGGCATCACGACCATTTCCAACGGCACCTGGTACACGGTAACCGATGGCAACGGTAATTTCGCCAATTCGGACGGACAGCAGCGGCCCGACTCGGTCTCCGGACAGAACCCCAACGGGAAACCTTGCGTGGCCGGCACGTTCTTTAATACCTGCGCCTTCACCGATCCTGCGCAAGGCTCTTTCGGCAACGTCGGCCAGAACACGATCCAGGGTCCTGGGTTGCAGGAGTGGGACCTGTCCTTCGACAAGACCTTTCGCATCGGGGAGAAGCGCCGTATCGAATTCCGCGCGGAGATGTTCAACATCTTCAACCACGCCAATTTCCTGTTCGCGCAGCCGGGGCCGCAGAACTCCAACAATGCGACGGTCTACGGAACGCCCAGCTTTGGCTACGTAACGGCCGCCCGCGCTCCTCGCCAGATCCAGTTTGGCATGAAGTTCTATTACTGAGCCGGCCGGAGTCGGCCGATCGCGCGATCTAGTGTCATGTCTCGCAGATTCTTTGACAATCACCGGCGATTCACCGTGGCGCAGGCACTCGTGCCTGCCGCGTCGACATTAGTGTCGACGCTCGGCCGGCGTTGTCAATCCTTGACTGAGACACTACACTAGCGGCCTGGCGCGGAAACTCGCGTTACCCAGCCGCGACTATTGTTACTGAGCCGCGACCGTTAGGGAGCGGTTCTTACCGCGTTCCCCGACCGCCGCTGAGCCGCGCGCGCGACTATTGTTACTGAGCCGCGACCGTTAGGGAGCGGTTCTTACCGCGTTCCTCGACCGCGACTGAGCCGCGACTATTGTTACTGAGCCGCGACCGTTAGGGAGCGGTTCTTACCGCGTTCCCCGACCGCCGCTGAGCCGCGCGCGGCAGCAAGCAAAACCGGGACAGTATCCGCAAATCCCATTTCTCCCGGAGACGATGTGCCCACCGCAAAGCCGAGTGTGTTTGTCCGTAAAGCGGCAATTGGCCCACTGTGGCTGCTCCCGGGCCAGGAGCAGCCATAACTTCGCGCCCCCTTCGGGCAGCCTCCGCGCCTCCGCCGCAACCCTGCCGGAAGCACGCCCGTACGAAACCCGCCAGTCTCCCGCATCCGATTGCTTTTGCAGGCCTTATCAGCAATCTGCAACCATCCCATCCGGCGCCCCATCTAATAGAAACTGAAAGCATCGCCCAGGCCGCGCCGGCCTGTCGCGCGGCATTCATATTGCCGAAACCCATTGGCCGCTACAATGGGCCGGAAGCTTCCTCCCCGTGCGAGCGGGCCAATTGCGGCCCCTCACCTTCCGCGTACAGTCACTGACTGAGAATTCCCTTCATTCGATCGAGAAAGACAGGAGGCTTGACGAGTGTCATCATTTATAACTTCACCGGCTAAACAGTATTTGGTCATGAGTGACTTCGACCAGACGCTGAGTTTTAACGACTCGGGGATCGTGCTCAGCGAAATGCTCAATATCGGCGCATTCGAGGAGCGCATCGCCGGTCTTTCTAACATCCATCTGGTGCAGCAGGGAGGCGAGCTGGCCTACCTGATCCTGCACGACCCGGAATATCGCCGCGTCCGGAAACATCACCTGGTGGAAGCGGGCAAACAGATCCGCCTGAAGCAGAATATTCGCCTGCTGGTGCAGTTGCTCGACGATCTGGACGGCCACCGCTTCACCTTCTACGTCGTCTCGGCGGCGCCCGAAGAGGTCATCCAGTCGGCGCTCGAAGGCATCGTACCGCCGGAGCATATCTTCGGCACGCGCTTCCGCTATAACGACGCGACAGGCGAGGTCGAATCCGTCCTGCGGGTCACCGCCGGCTACGGCAAGGTGGCCGTCCTCGAACAGTTGCGCGCGAAGCTGCTCACCTCTCACGACCGCGTCGTCTACGTCGGCGACGGCAGCTCCGACATCCACGTCATGCTGCACGTCAACCGCCTCGACGGCCTGACCATCGCGGTTTCCGAGAACAAGTACATCACGCCCATCGCCCGGCGCACGGTCTTGAGCGAGGACGCATCCAGCGTGCTGGTGCCGATTCTCGAAGAGCTGCTGGGATGGAACTCCACCCGCATCCGCGCCCTGTTTGAATCGCGCGGTCTGCTGCTTCGCGAGTGGGACAAGGTCCGCACCGATTCGCTCACCATCTCGGAAGCCCCCGGCTCGCCCGCCGCCGAGGGTGGGGCCGCTCTCCAATGAGACTCGAATGGACGATGCTCGCCGGCGGTAGCAGAGTGGCGCTCCAATGAGACTCGAATGGACCATGCTCATCGGCGGTAGTGGAGTGGCGCTCCAATGAGACTCGAATGGATCGGCTGGGTCGCCACCGCCGCATTCGCCAGTTCGTACTTCTTTAAACAGCCGGCGGCATTGCGCAAAGTGCAGGCCGGCGCGGCGCTGCTGTGGGTCGTCTATGGGTTGCTGATCCATGCCTTTCCGGTCGTGGTGGCGAATGTCGTCGTCGCCGCCGTCGCTGTTTACTCCTCTGTCCAGCGGGCCGAGTAGTGTGGGCGTGGGCCATACTGGAATGAGCCCGATGCCCGGAACACTGTACCTGGTCGCGACGCCCATCGGCAACCTGGCCGACATGACCTATCGCGCCGTGGAGACGCTGCGCGCAGTCTCCGCGATCGCCTGCGAAGACACCCGCCACACCCGTAAGTTATTGGATCATTACGGCATCGAGCGCCCGCTCCTGAGCTATCACGAACACAACGAAGCCGAACGCGCTATGGCGCTGCTCGAGCGCCTGCGCTCCGGCGACGATATCGCCCTGGTTTCCGACGCTGGCACGCCGCTGATTTCCGATCCCGGCTATCGCCTTGTAAATGCTGCGGTTGAGGCCGGAATCCAGGTGGTGCCGATCCCTGGAGCGGCGGCCCTTTTGTGTGCCCTTTCGGCTTCCGGCTTGCCCACGGATTCCTTCTATTTCCATGGGTTTTTGCCTAGAAAAAGCGGGGAGCGAGGGCGCTTTCTCACGGCGCTGGCGGGCAGCGGCACGGTGCATGTTTTCTACGAGGCGCCACACCGTATCTTAGAGACGTTGAAGGACTTAGTGGAGTTTCTGGGCGATCCGCCGGTGGTGGCGGCGCGGGAGCTGACCAAGGTGCACGAGGAGTTTCTGAGAGGGCGGGCCTCGGAAGTGCATGCCGCGCTAGCTGGGCGGGACGCGGTGCGGGGGGAGTTCACGCTGGTGGTGGGACCGCTATTGAGCGCGACGCCGGCCGTGGAAGTGACTATTCCTGAAGAAGTTACAGAGCTCGAGAAGGCCGGGTTGCGGCGCATGGACGCGATCAAAGAGGTTGCGCGGCGGCGCGGTTTGCCCAAGCGCGAGGTCTACGCTCAGGTCGAAATTCCGGGCCAGAAATGAGCGCGCGGCAACGTGAGAAATGACCACGAAACGGTGTTCTCGCGCGTCGCCGCGGGCGCGGTGAAATCGCGATAAGTCCTTTAGAAAAACGCAGATACACGATGAAACGCGGGTTTCGCGAAAATGCATGTTTTTGCGCCTAAGTCCTTTAGAAAACCATAGATACACCATGAAGCACGGTTTTCGCGCAAAATGAATCTCTTTTGCACCTAAGTCCTTTAGAGAACGGTAGATACGAGGCGCACACGCCAAAATACGCGGTTCAATTCTGCTAAGTTCTTTAGAACAAATCAGATACGGAACATCGCGCGCAATGCGTGTGCTATCTAATTCGCCTAAGTCCTTTAGAAAACCATAGATACATGGTGACGCGCGATTCGATCTGGCTAAGTCCTTTAGATCAGCCCAGATACAGACCGATGCGCGGCGCGTGCGAATGGACCGTTTCGCTTGAATCGGCTAAGTCCTTTAGAAAACCATAGATACACGGTACGTGCATTTTACGCTGTTTGCATGGTAAAGACATGGTGTTTTCACGGTAAACCCGCGAACCCACCGCACGGCCGTCAGGCGCAAGTCCAGTCGAGGATGACCTTGCCGGAGGCGCCGGAACGCATGGCCTCGAAGCCTAAAGCGAACTCGTCGTAACGGAAGCGGTGGGTGATGATCGGCGTGAGGTCGAGGCCGGACTCGATGAAGACGGTCATCTTGTACCAGGTCTCGAACATCTCGCGGCCGTAGACGCCCTGGATGGTGAGCATGTTGAAGATCACCTTGTTCCAGTCGATGGCGATCTCCTGATTGGGAATGCCGAGCAGAGCGATGGAGCCGCCATGGCGCATGTTGCCGATCATGTCGCGCAGGGCCAGGCCGTTGCCCGACATCTCCAGGCCGACATCGAAACCCTCGCGCATGCCGAGCCGCTTCTGCACTTCGGGCAGGGTCTCGCGCGAGGCGTCGACGGCTTCGGTGATGCCGAAGCGGCGCGCCAATTCGAGGCGCGCGGGGTTGACGTCGGTGATGACGATGTAGCGCGCGCCGCAGTGGCGCACGACGGCGGAGGCCATGATGCCGATCGGGCCGGCGCCGGTGATGAGCACGTCCTCGCCGTCGACGGGGAAGGTGAGAGCGGTGTGGACGGCGTTGCCAAAGGGATCGAAGAACGAGGCGACTTCGTCGGAAATGGTGTCGTGATGACGCCAGACGTTGGCGGCGGGAATGGAAACAAACTGGGCAAAGCAGCCGGGGCGATTGACGCCGACGCCCTGGGAATGGGCGCAGAGATGGCGGCGTCCGGCGAGACAGTTGCGGCAGCGGCCGCAGACGACGTGGCCTTCGCCGCTGACGCGGTCGCCGGGCTTGAGGTCGAGGACGTTGGAGCCGATCTCGACGATGTGGCCTACGAACTCGTGGCCGACTGCCATGGGCACGGGGATGGTGTGCTGGGCCCATTCGTCCCAGTTCCAGATGTGCACGTCGGTGCCGCAGATGGAGGTGCGATCGACGCGGATCAGGACGTCGTTGATGCCGACGGTTGGGACGGGGATTTGCTCGAGCCAGAGACCGGGCTCGGGTCTTGCTTTGACGAGCGCTTGCATGAGCATGGATGACTCCACGGACGGGGCGCCCCAAACGGACCGCCCTCTTCATGGTAGAGAAACGGCGCGGCGCGGGGTAGATGAACGTGGTAGTGACGTGTCGCTGTGAAACCGTTACCGCACGCCAAACCGCTTGCTGGCGCGCGCGGCTCAGCAGCGGACGGGGAGCAGCGCAACGACCGCTCCTTAACAGTCGCGGCTCAGTAACAACACGACCGCTCCTTAACAGTTGCGGCTCAGTAACACGGTCGCGGCTCAGCAACGGACGGGGAGCAGCGCGGCGACCGCTCCTTAACAGTCGCGGCTCAGTAACACGGTCGCGGCTCCGTCAGGCGGTCACGGCTCTGAAACGTCAGTCGCGGCTCAGTCACGTCGTATCCGTGAGAGACCACCAGTGGATGAGAGGACCGAGCTTTGCATTACCGTGGTACCGTGGGCCATGGCGATCGCGCATTCAAGCGTTACGGCGCAAGGACGGATTTCAGTCCCGGCGGAGGTGCGGCGAAAGCTGGGCATCGGGCCGGGTTCCGTCCTGGAATGGGAAGCAGAAGGCGACAGGATCGTGGTCCGGCGTGCGGGCCGCTACAGTTCCGAAGAGATCCATGAGGCTCTGTTCGGGGCGAACAAGCCGAAGGCGAGAAGTGTCGATGAACTGAAAGAAGGCATCCGGCGCTACGCCCGGAAGCGTTATGCGCGCGGTTAACACGAACGTTCTGGTGCAAGAGACCGGGTTCCGGCTTTTCGGATTGCCTGATGCTCGAATCCGCGCGGAAAGCCAGGCATCTGCCGATTGGGACTTTCGACTGAAACCTGGGCAAGGTTGAGGGGACCGCAAAAACTCTGAGCGTAGCTGCTGTGCGGGGGGAGAAGTTGGGTGGCGGGTTCGAAATCCAAAGGGCGGGCTTACTTCTTGAAATGGGCCTCATAATAGGCATACCCAAGGTCCGTCAGGGTGTATTTCTCTGAGACGAATCCGAGGTGTACGAGCTGCTCGACAAAGGAATCGGGCGCTGGACTCTTGGTACACGGAGCGGGCCCTCCTGGCGCGGGAAACACGCTGAAGGGGAGGTCGTTTTTTCGACGAAGGATAGTGCAGCCATTCGCGAGGTCGCAGAGGAGGGCTGTCGCACCTACTCCAATGACGGGATCGTTTACTGAATCCATGTCCTGATCATATCCGCCCGCTCCTTCCGGGACAAGGCCGTGCTATTCCGTCACTGGAATCCAGATGTCAAGAGCCTTTCAATCCTGGTTTGTTGTCGAAGTGGAGGAGCCGCGCCACCTTCTGCAGTGCGCGTGCGTGTCAGCGCGGTTTCGTACCTGAGAGTAGCGTTACAATCACCGCAGGCGACCCTCAAGGTCTGGAGGTCAATGAGATGAAAGCTCGCCGGGGAATTGCCGTGCTGTCAGTATGCGCGCTGACAGTACTACTGCTCGGCTGGCGACCGCAGCCTAAGCAGGAGAAGAAGTCAGCAGACCAGCAGAAATCCGCAGACCTCGACCGAGTGCGCAGGGCCGCCGAGCGCGGCGACTCTAAGGCTCAATTCGACCTCGGTCAGATGTTCTACGAAGGTGATGTGCTGCCGCAGGACTACTCTGAGGCAGCCAAGTGGTACCGCAAGGCTGCCGACGAGGGGAATGCCAAGGCTCAGACTAGCCTAGGCTCCATGTATGCCAACGGCCAAGGGGTGACGCAGGACTACGCCGAGGCCGTCCGCTGGCGCCGCAAGGCCGCCGACCAGGGGGACGCGGACGCCCAGTTCGACCTCGGCTCCATGTATGCCTATGGTCGAGGCGTGGCCAAGGATGGAGTCCAGGCTGCCCGATGGATCCGAAAGGCAGCCGAACAAGGCGATGCACAGGCACAGGTTGACCTCGGCGAAATGTACTGCAAGGGCGAAGGTGTGGCAAGGGATCACGTCCAGGCCGTCAACTGGCTCAGCAAAGCGGTCGATCAAGGAAGTGAAAGCGCCGTGCTAGCGCTCATGAACATGTACAACGAGGGCGAAGGAGTGCCTGTTGACCACTTAGAGGCTGTTCGCTGGCTCCGCATAGGAGCTGGCAAAGGCAATCCTTTCCTCCAGTGGAATCTGGGGATGATACTCGCTAACGGCTACTATGATTTAAGACAGGACGAGAGAGAAGCGGTCTACTGGTTTCGAAAAGCTGCCGATCAAGGGCACTCTGGGGCACAGGAGGAACTGGGCGACAGGTATTACGAAGGGCGCGGGGTGACGCAGAACTACTCAGAAGCAGCGTTGTGGTACCGCCGGGCCGCCGACCAGGGGGACGCGGACGCTCAGTTCGACCTCGGGCGCATGTACGCAAAAGGTAAAGGCGTACCGCTCGATTACGTGGAGGCTCACATGTGGCTCAACCTCGCAGCCGCCGAGGCCATGGGCCAACCACAGAATGAGCGTGCCAAAGAGCGGGACCTCGTTGCCCAGAAGATGACGGCCCAACAGATCGCGGAGGCTCAGCGTCGAGCATGGGAATGGAACCCGAAGGGTTGGGGCTGGAAGTTCCCATACAGGGACCGCCCGCGCTGAGCCACGACGGGAAGATGTCACTGCTCGCGGAGGACAGATGGACGTGAGAGCCCTAGCCACCGATGTCCTGTCGGGTAGGGACACAACCGATAGGATGAGCGTGAGTTTTCGAAGAGGGGGTGGCGCGATGGGGACTCCGGTGACGGCGACGCATTCCCGAGAAATTGTTCTGGAGGCGCTGGCACAGCGCGAGCCGGCGCGGCTGCCGGTGGATTTCGGAGCGACGACGGTGAGCGGGATGCACGTGAGCGTGGTGGCGGCGCTGCGGGAGTACTTCGGTCTGGAGAAGCGACCGGTGAAGGTGCTCGAGCCGGGGCAGATGCTGGGGCTGATTGAAGAGGACTTGAAGCAGGCGATCGGCATCGACACGGAAGGGGTGGTGCGGCGCAAGACGAAGTTCGGGTACATGAACGAGAAGTGGAAGCCGTGGCGGCTGAACGGGCTGGAAGTGCTGGTGGGCGGCGGATTCGAGACCAGCATCGACGTGAACGGCGACACGTTGATTTACCCGCAAGGGGACCGGACGGCGACGCCGAGCGGGCGGATGCCGAAGGACGGCCAGTTCTTCGACGCGATCATCCGGCAGAACCATTTCGACGAGAACCATCTGAATCCGGAGGACAACTGCGAGGAGTTCGCGGAACTGACGGAGGAGGAGGTAGCGGGGATCGCGGAGGACGCGGCGAAGGCACGGGCGACGGGGCGGGCGGTGGTGGCGGCGTTCGGCGGGCTGGCGTTTGGCGACATCTCGCTGGTGCCCGGGCCGGGGATGAAAGACCCGCGCGGGATCCGCGACGTGGCGGAATGGTACGTCAGCACGAGAAGCAGGAGGGGCTACGTGCAGGCAGTGTTCCAGAGGCAGTGCGAGGTGGCGCTGAAGAACCTCGAAAAGCTCGGGCTGGCGGTGGGGGAACTGGTGGACGTGGTCAACGTCTGCGGCGCGGATTTCGGCACGCAGACTTCGGTGTTCTGCTCCGAGGCGACGTTCCGCGAACTGTGGCTGCCGCACTACCGCGCGATCTGCGGGTGGATCCATCGCAATACGAAGTGGAAATGTTTCAAACATTCCTGCGGATCGGTGCGGCGCTTCATCGAACCGTTCATCGAGGCCGGCTTCGACGTGTTGAACCCGGTGCAGTGCTCGGCCGCGGGGATGGAGCCGGAGCGACTGAAGGCCGAGTACGGCGGGCGCATCGCGTTCTGGGGCGGCGGCGTGGATACTCAGAAGACGCTGCCGTTCGGGACGCCGGCGGAAGTGCGGGAGCAGGTACTGCGGCGATGCGAGGTGTTCGCGCCGGGGGGCGGATTCATTTTCAACCCGGTGCACAACGTGCAGGCCGGAACGCCGGTGGCCAACATTGTGGCGATGCTGGAGGCGGTGAAGGAGTTCAACGGGCGGTAGGGTGCTCAGTTGGAGGTTCGTCGAATCATTCGAGCAGTAAAACCGCTCCCTGACGGTCGCGGCTCAGAAACAACGCGAAGAACCGCTCCTTGCAGTCGCGGCTCCGTCAGACGGTCGCGGCTCAGAAACAACGTCGCGGCTCGGTAACAACGGTCGCGGCTCAGTAACAACGCGTGTCCGACCGGGGACATAGGTGACATTTCAGACCGGGGACATGGGTGACACTTCGGCCGGGGGTGTTCTGGTGTCCCCAGTGAGTATACGGACAATCGGCATGCGTGTGGGAATGTGGGAATCGCGGAGCGATTTCCAAGACCGGTGGAAAGGGTGGGAAATCCCGCTTGGGGATTTTCACGCTTTCCACGGGCCGGCATTTCCACATGCTTTTACTCCTGATCCAGCCCCAGCCGTTGTCGTAGCCGGAGGCTCAGCGCGCGGTGGAACAGGTGCCGGAAGGTATCGAAAAAGCCCACC
>Ga0187851_10001174_pt1 | contig 25566 bp, 19 predicted proteins | sample June2016WEW_6_10_FD_132997 | JGI IMG/M metagenome (GOLD analysis project Ga0187851, IMG submission 132997) | Peatland microbial communities from SPRUCE experiment site at the Marcell Experimental Forest, Minnesota, USA - June2016WEW_6_10 | ecosystem: Environmental > Terrestrial > Soil >...
ATCTTGAAAGCGGCGAGGGAGGCCTCGGCGCTGCCCTCAGAGAGCCCGGAGCCCATGCAGTACCTCCCTCAGCAGCTGAGCGCTGGGCTGCTCGCCGGCCGGGCGGCCGCGCAGTACCTTGATCCGGCGCTGCTGAATCAGATCGGCGAGCAGCACCCGGATCACGCCGACGGGCAGCCCTGTATCGGAGGCGACGTCGGCTACAGTGGCCGGGCGCCGGCACAGTTTCAGGATCCGGCGGTGCTCCGGACTGAGCACAAGCTGGTCGGCGGGCTCAGCCGGCCGGCCTGAGTCCACGATGACCGCGATCAGGTCCAGCACCCCGCCGCCAGCCGGCTCGGTACGCCCGCCAGTCAGCGCGTAGGGCCGCACGACTGGGTCCGAGTCCCGGTCGACCCACTTGCCGCCCGCACCCATCGAGGCTCAGTCCACCGTGATCTGGCTGGCCGGAAACCGCGGCCGGGCGGCCAGGTGGGGCCCGGCCCGTTTCACCAGCATCGCCATCTCATAGGCGACCAGGCCGGCGTCGGCGTACGCCGGGCACAGGACCGCGAGGCAGCTGCCGTGACCGGCGGCGGTGACGAACAGCAGGGCCTGCTCCAGCTCGATGATGGTCTGGCGCACCTGGCCGACACCGAAGTGCTGCCCCGCGCCGCTGGCCAGGCTCTGCACCCCGGCGGCGAGCGCGGACAGCCGCTCCGCCTCATCCCGCCGCAGGCCGGTGGTGGACGCGATGGCCAGCCCGTCCCGGGACAGGATCACGGCCTTGCGGAAGTGCTCCACCCGGGTGGCCAGGTCGTCGAGCAGCCAACTCAGGTCCTGGCCGGCCTCGGCAGCCTCCTGCTCCTCCATCACGTCTCCTCGCTGTCCGGAGCGGGGGACCCTGTGCGTCGCGGCAGCGGCGGGGCAGCGGCGTCCGGCGGCCTGGGGGGATCGTCTTGGCGGCCGCGGCGCCAGCCCGTCTGCAAGGACGCCGCGAGGTCGCGGGCCTGCTCAGGAGTGCGGCCGTCGGACGGGGCCGCCGCGCCCCGCCCCGGGCGGTCGGCCGCGAGGCCGTCCCGCAGATGCGGGGACAGGCTCGCCTGCCGGGTGCGGCGCGGCAGCCCGCGGCCGGGTACCGCCGCCCCGTTACCTGCCGCCAGCCCGTTGCTTCCCGGCGGCACAGTGCTTCCCGCCGCCCCGTTGCTTCCCGGTGGCACGGCGCGGGCCGGCGGCACGTGGCTTCCCGGCTGTGTGCTGTTGCCCGGTCCCGCGATGCTGGCCGGTCGCGCGGTGGCTGCGGGATGCGCCGCGCCGGCCCCGCCTGGGCCGAGGTCGAGCGGGGCGGGACGTCCGGTGACCCGGCGCGCCGCGGGCAGCGTGCGGATGTCGGGCAACGCAGAGGCGGACACGAGCACGACGATGCTGTTGGGCATCAGCACGATCGCAGTGGTGCCGCCGTACGGGGACTGGCGCAGCGAGACCCGGACACCATGCCGGGAGGCCAGCTTCGCGCCGACGAACAGGCCGAGCCGGTCTGCGTTGGCGAGGTCGAAGTCCGGCGGCTGCGCGAGCTGCTGATTGATCTCGGCGAGCTGGGCGGGCTCGATGCCGAGCCCGCGGTCATCGATCTCGACGGCGAATCCGTTGGCCACGCGTTCCGCTCGCACCTCGACCCGGGTTCCCGACGGGGAGAACATGGTCGCGTTCTCGACCAGCTCGGCCAGCAGATGGATCATGTCGGCGACGGCCGGGGCGGCGACCGCGTCCTCAGACGCGGTCAGGACCGTGACCCGGCGGTAGTCCTCGACCTCCGCCATGGCCGCCCGGATGACGTCGATGACCGGCACCGGCTCGGTCCAGGACCGGCCGGGCGCCGCCCCGGACAGGATGGCCAGGCTTTCCGCGTGCCGTCGCATCCGGGTGGTGAGGTGATCCAGCGCGAAAAGATCGGCCAGCGCCGCGGAGTCGGACGCCTTCTGTTCCAGCGCGTCGATCAGCCGGAGTTGCCGCTGCAGCAGGGACTGGTTGCGCCGGGCCAGGCTCACGAATACCTGGCGGAGGCCGTTGCGCAGCCCTGCCTCCCCAGCCGCCGCCCCGACCGCGGTCTGCTCCAGGCTGGCCACCGCCGCGAGGGCCTGGGCGATCTCCGCGCTCTTCGGCTTCGGCAGGGACTGCGGTATCCCGGGCCCACTGGACGGGGTGCCGGTGTCCCCGCTACGCAGCCGTTCCAGCAACTGAGGAAGCTGCTCATCCGCGGTGCGGCGGGTCGTGGCCGCCAGCCCTGCGATATCGCGGGAGAGCCTGGTGGAGAAGCGGCCCATCAGAATGACGCATATCAGGGCGATGAGGAGGCCCGCACCGATGAGAATCGTTAATTCGACGACTTCGCGGTGGTCCGGCGACCAGAAGCGATGCCCGTGCAGCGAGCTGCCCAGCACCGCGGCCGCAGCCAGCGCCCAGAGCAAGATCATGCAGGTGGCCGGGATGGCGACAGTGGTGGCGAACGTGAACCGGATCGTCCGGCGCGCGCGGTCTGGCTGCTGGGTGCCCGCCGAGCTGGATATGCCCATCTGGTCACTCCTGGATCGATCCCGTGCCGCGGAATCCCGCCACTACCCGACCGGACGCTACCGTAGGCGCCCTATCTTGTGTCACTAAGCACTAATTGTCATCGCACTTCACGGAATTGCTGACCCGTCAGCCGGACTGTTACGCCGGCCGATCCGGCCCGGGGTAGTGGCTGAGCTCGATCAGGTTCCCGTCCGGGTCGCGCAGATAGCAGCTGATCATGGTGCCGAGCGCGCCGGTCCGCTCGACCGGGCCCTCCTCGGTCCCGACCCCCGCGGCGGCCAGCTTGGCCATCACGGCGGGAATTTCGTCGGTGACGATGAGGCAGAGGTCCGCGCTGCCCGGGGTTGGCCGCCGCGCCTTGGGCTCGAACTCGCGCCCTGCCTGGTGGAGGTTGATCTTGCTGGTCCCGAAGGCCAGGGCGGTGCGCCCGGCTCCGAAGGTTACCGCCCGCATGCCCAGAACCCGGGTGTAGAAATCGACGGTCACCTCGATGCTGGTCACGGTGAGAACGAGGTGATCCAGCCGGTCGATCTGCATGGCGTTCTCCTCGTGGGGCGGCTCAGGTCACGCCGATCGCATCCAGTTTCCTCCCGATGTACTCGTCCGCAATGACCGGCTGGAAACGTGTGCCGCCGATCGGCCGGCGAGCCGGTCAGCGGATAGCCACCGCCCGTGCCAGCTCGCTGATGATCTGGATCAGCACCGGGCGGGGGGTGGCGAAGTTGAGCCGCACGTGCCCCGCACCCGCCTCGCCGAACGCGGGCCCGTCGTTCACCAGCACCGAGGCCTTGTCCAGGAAGAACTGGCCAGGGTGGTCGCCCAGCCCCAGATCGCGGCAGTCCAGCCAGGCCAGGTAGGTGGCCTCCGGTGGCTGGTACCGGACGTCGGGGAGGAACTCGGCGAGCAGATTCCCGAGCATCATCCGGCTCCCGTCCAGGTAGCCCAGCACCTCGGTGAGCCAGTCCTGTCCGGCGGTGAACGCCGCGATGTTGGCGTGCACACCGGGCGTGCTCGCGCCGTGCTCGATGAGCCCTCCCGACTCCGCCCATACCTCCTGGTCCGCGTCGTTGCTCAAGATGAGCTGGGCGCACTTGAGGCCGGGCAGGTTCCAGCCCTTGGATGCCGAGGTCGAGGTGAGGGTGTGCCCGGCTGTGACCTCGCTGAGCGAGGCGTACGGAACGTGCGCGTGCCCCGGGTAGGTGAGCGGCGCGTGGATCTCGTCGGCGAACACGCGGCCGCCGTGCCGCTCCACGACCTCGCTGACCTCGGCCAGCTCGGCCCGGGTGTACACCCGGCCCACCGGGTTGCAGGGGCTGCACAGGATGAGCAGGTGGCCGCCCGCGCGGAAGGCCGCGTCGATGCCGCCGGTGTCGAGGACTGCCCGGCCGCCGGCCGTGGTCATCGGCACCTGGATGATCTCCCGGCCCAGGAGCGGCGGCACGGACAGGAACGGCATGTAGGAGGGGGTGGGCAGGATCACCGGGCTGCCTGGGCGGGAAAAGAGGGTGATCGCGGCTTCGAGGCCCTTGATGACGTCCGGCAGCGGGCGGATCCGCTCCGGGTCCACGGCCCACCCGTGCCGGTCCGCGAGCCACGCTGCGCAGGCTGCGGCCATCTGGCGTGCCACAGAGGGGGGGAGGTACCCGAAGTCCTGCCGCGCGATGACCTCGCGGAGCGCCTTCTCCACCACGGGGGCGGTGCCGAAGTCCATCTCGGCGACGAACGCCCCGAGCACGTCCGGGCCGGCGTAGGTCCACTTGAGGCCGCCCCGGCGGCGCAGGTCGGCCACCGTGATCCTGTCGAATGACTCGGCCAGGGTGGTCATCGGGTGCCCAGCGCCCGGGCCGCCCGGATACAGTCCCATGATCACCCTATCCAGCGCCTCGCCGAAACGGTCACGCATGGTCAGCGCGTGCACGTTCATGGTCGGATATACGTAGATACCCGCGGCGGCGATATCCTCCACCACGGCTGGGCCGAAATCCGAGCCGTGCGTGCGGTCTGGCCCGGCGATCCGGTGCGCCGCTGTTTACCTGGGGGAGACACTGGCAAGTCTCTCACCGCAGGGAAAGGGAGCGGTAAGCCACCATTTGGTAGCATCGCGACTTGCCTACCAGGGGGGCGCGGCTCCGCGTTCAGCCCGGCCGGAGCCGCGAGGCCCAGGGGAGTGATCGGCATGAGCATGCAGCCAGCACCGGTCGCGGACGTGGCGGACCAGCGCGCCAGCCTGTTCACCCCGGGGCCCCGGCTGGGCTGGGTGTTCCGCGATCGCCGCCAGCTCGCGGCGCCACTTGCCGAGCCGAGGCCCGACCTCCAGGCGATGCGGGCCGCCGCGGTGCAGCAGGCCGAGTCGGCCGAGAACGCGTACCGGAAGATCCGCAAGTTCCTGGGGATCCCCAGCACATTGCTGTTCGTGGTGATCCTGCTGGCGAACGGCTGCGCGGCCAACATCAGCGGCAGCGGGCCGCCGGTCCTCGGCGATCTGATCGCCCTGCTCATCTGCGGCCCGGGCATGACTCTCACCTTCCTGCGGTGGCGGAAAGCGCGCCAGGCCGCTGCCGCGGTGACCCGGGTCCCCAACGACCACCAGCGGGCGGAGGTGGCCTGGCGGCAGCGCGAGGCGGCCTGGCAGCGGGCCGAGCTGAGTCGGCTGGAGCATGCCGACGAGTGGGGCAGCGCCGAGCTTCCCGCCAGCACGCTTCGGGCCGACGTGTTCGGCGGCAGCCAGCGCGGCTGGCAGGCCCTGCTTACCACGCACGGCACCTCGCTGCTGGCCAGCCAGCCTGTCCTGACCGTCGACCTGACCGGCGAGGTGATCTGCCAGGAGCTCACCGACACGGCCCGCGCCGCGGGAGTCCCAGCTGCGGTGTGGCTGCTGCCCACCCAGCTGGGCGCCTCCGGCGTGCTGGCCGGCCTGTCCGCGGCCCAGTTCGCGGACGCCCTGGCCGAAGCGGTGCACGCCGGCGGAACGCCCGGCGCGGCCCGCGCCGAGCGGGCCGTGGACACCCGGGTCCTGGAGCAGCTGCACGGCGCGCTCGGTGGTGACGTCACGCCCGGCCGGCTGGCCGCGGCGGTCCGGGCGGCTCTCGGCCACGCCGATCGCCCGGCCGTGCTCAGCCCGGCGGAGCAGGCGCTCATCTCGACGGAGCTGTTCCCGGCGGAATACCGGCGGCAGATCGAGCCGAATTTAGTGCGGATCGAGGCCTTCCTGACCGCGCTTGCCCAGCACACGGAGCAGCCCGGCCAGCCTCCGGTGACCCCTGAGCCGCCGGCCTACTACACCTGCCTGGCCCTGGAGCCCGCCGCCCGGAGCGCCCGCGCCGAGGTCCTGGCCGCGCTCGCGGTCCAGTGGCTGACCGTCCAGGTGACCAGCAGCAACGACCCGGCCCCGGCCGTCATCATCGTGGGCGCGGACGAGATCAGCCGCCCGCACCTGGAACGGCTGGCCGGGGCCTGCGAGCGGCGCGGCGTGCCGCTGACGCTCCTGTTCCGCCATCTGCGTGACACCGGGCTGGGCATGCTCGGCGGCGGCGCAGCCGCGTTCATGCGGCTGGGCCACCACGGCGAGGCGGCCCAGGCTGCGGCCTTTATCGGCAAGCAGCACCGGTTCGTGCTCTCGAACGTCACCGCCTCGCTGGGGGGCAGTGACACGCACACGATCACCGAGACCGAGGGCCAGACCGTCACCGACACCATTCATGTCGGCGGCCACGCTGGCTGGAAGGGCGGCCCGCACCGGCCCGGGCTCCGGGACGCCGGCCGCGGTGACTCCCGGCGCCACTCCCGCAGCCGGTCGGTGTCCCGGAACTGGTCCACCGCCCGGTCCTGGGCCGAGAGCACCAACTGGAGCAACGCCACGGCCAGCCAGCGGGTCTACGAGTACTCGGTCGAGCCCGCGGTCCTGCAGAACCTGCCTGACCAGGCTCTGCTGCTGGTCACCCGGGGTTCCGGAGGCCCGGTGCTCACGTCCGTGGAATGTGACCCGGCCATCGTCACGCTGCCCCGGGTCAGTACTACGCCGCTGCCCGACCCGGCCGACGTGCGAGGGGCGTGGCCGCCCGGCGGCCCGCTGCCCCCGCCGGGCCGGACAGAACCGTCCGGCCAGGGTGCCACCCTGGATCAACCTGACCCGGATCACCCCGCAGTGGGCCATACTGGCCGGGACACAGCCGACCGAGGAGTGGGATGGACTCAATCACGCTCATCGTGAACCCGCTCGGCTGTGGCCGCGAGGCTGTTCTGGCGCCGTGGTTGTGGCACCGGTCTCGCTGGGGATCGTGGGGGCGGCGCGGCGGGCGCGGGTCCGCCTGCGGAGCCGCCGGGCGGCCTCGATCACGCCGCTGACCACCACGGTGAGACCCAGGCCGACCAGCAGCCCGGCCCAGGGACGGCCCTCGAAGGCCTGGCCGCCGAGCCGGCCGATGAAGAACGCGTAACTCGCCCACAGGACTCCGGCCAGGCCGGTGCCGAGCATGAAGCTGCGCCGGGGATAACCGATGAGACCGCAGGTCAGGGTCACGGCGGTCCGGCCGCCTGGGATGAACCGGCAGGCCACGATGATCCGGGTGCCGTACTCCGCCAGGGAATGCTGCGCCCACGCGCGCCGGCGTGCGCCCCGCTCGCCCGCGAAAATCCACCGGCTGACGGCGGGCCCGAAACGCCGCCCCACCAGGTAGGCGGCGTTGTCGCCGAGAAACGCGCCCAGCGCAGCCAGTGCGACCAGCACCGCGATCCGCGGGTCAGCGCGGCCCGCGGTCGCGACGCCCAGCGCGATCACCACGGTCTCACTCGGCAGGACCGGGATCAGCGCGTCGAACGCGGGCACGAGGACCGCGATGAGATAGGAAACCGGGGAGGTGATGTCCAGCGGGGCCAGGTCGATCACCAGCGGCCTCCGCGGTGCCGCGAGCTCAGCACCCGGGCCAGCACGACGGCCAGCGCTGCGCCGAAGACGATCCACGGCGCGATCACGATCAGGTCATTGCCGGTCATACCCTCAGTGCAGCCGGCGGCCGTGCCGGGCAGGTGGAGCTGTTGTGGCGACGGTGTGGAGGGCGCCCGCCGGTGCGTCCCAGCCTGGTCTCCCGGGTACCAGTCCGGTGCTGCGGGATCATGGGAGCGCACCCGCGCCGCGTGGCCGGTGACCGGCCGGGCATGCCGGAGCAGGCTGGAGAGGCGGGTGAGCAGTGGTGGCGGCGACCGTGCTGGTCGTGGAGGACGAGCGCAAGCTGCGCGAGCTGGTCCGTTCCTACCTGGAACGGGCGGGGTACACCGTGCTGAGCACCGACTCCGGCGCGGAGGCGCTCACGCTGGCCGGATCGGCCTCCCCGGACCTGGTGATCCTCGACCTAGGCCTGCCCGACGTGTCGGGGGAGACGGTCGCCCGCGAGCTGCGCGCGGCCGGCCCCACCCCGATCCTGATGCTGACGGCCAAGAGCGCCGAGGAGGACCGGATCCGCGGCCTGGAACTCGGCGCCGACGACTACGTGACCAAGCCGTTCAGCCCTCGGGAACTGGTGCTGCGGGTCCAGGCGGTGCTGCGCCGCAGCGGCCCGGCCGCCGCGCAGGGCGTGGCCAGTTACGGCGACGGCGAGCTGGTCATCGACGAGCCACGGCGCCAGGTCACGGTGCGGGGCGCCGTCACCGGCCTGACCCCGACCGAGTGGGGCGTGCTGGTGGCGCTGGCCACCGTCCCGGGCCGGGTGTACTCCCGGTTCGAGCTGATCAACCGGGTGCGCGGATATGAGTTCGAGGGTTACGAGCGCACCGTCGACTCGCACGTGAAGAACCTGCGCCGCAAGATCGAGGAGGACCCGGCCAGCCCGAGGATCGTCCAGACCGTGCTGGGTGGCGGCTACCGGCTGGGCCTGCCCCGGGATGGCTGACCACCCCAGCCCGGCGCCCGGGGCCCCGGCCCGGAGCGGCGCCATCGGCCTGCGGCTGGCGCTGGCGTTCCTCGGCGTGGCGCTGATGGCGATCGCCCTGCTGGCCGGCCTGACTGCGGTCTTCTCCGCCGCGGACGTCTCCTCTCTCGCCGCCCGGGAACGGGCCCAGCTGGCCAGCGCGGTCGCGGTAGCCGCGGGCGCGGCCTGGGACCGGACGAACAGCTGGGCGGCGGCGGACCTGGGCCCGGTACTGGATCTGGCCGCCCGGACCGGCGCGGACGCCCAGATCCGGAACGCCGCGGGCCGGCCCGAGGCCTCATCGCGCGGTTTCGCCGGGCACCCTGGGACCCAGCTCAGCACGCCAGTCCTGGTGCGGGGCCAGCGGGTCGGGACGGCCGTGGTCCGGTTCGGCGGATCGGGCCTGGGCGGGGCGGAGCACACCCTGCGCACCGCCCTGCTGCGGGCCATCGCCGGGGCCGCCGGGCTGGCCGCGCTGCTGGCGCTGGTGGTGGGCCTGGCCGTGGCGAGGCGGATCACCCGCCCGGTGGAACGGATCATCACCGTGACCCGGGCCATGGGCGGCGGGGACCGGGCCGCCCGGGTCGGCCCCGTCGCGGCGCCGGGCGAGCTACGCGAACTCGCCACCGCGTTCGACCAGATGGCGGACACCCTGGACCGGCAGGAGCAGCTGCGCCGTGACCTGGTCGCCGACGTGGCCCACGAGCTGCGCACCCCGGTGGCGATCCTTCAGGCAGGTCACGAGGCCCTGCTAGACGGCGTGGTGGAGCCGACCCCGGACCAGCTGACCTCACTGCGCGATGAGGTACTCCGGCTGGCGCGCATGGTGGACGACCTGCAGACCCTCGCGGCGGCCGACGCGGCCACGCTGCAGCTTTCCCTGCGCCGGTGCGACCTGGCCGAGGTGGCCGTGGCCGCCGCGGACAGCCTGGCCGGGCGGTTCGAGGCGGCCGGGCTCTCCGTCGAGCGACAGCTCACGCCGGCCTGGGTCATGGCCGACCCGCGCTGGCTGCATCAGGTGGTCACGAACCTGCTCACCAACGCGCTGAAGTTCACCGGGGCCGGCGGCCGGGTGACCGTCCAGTCGCAGACAACAGGCCCTTCAGCCCTGCTCCGGGTCACCGACACCGGCACCGGGATCGCCGCGGACGAACTGCCGCACATCTTCGAGCGGTTCTGGCGCGGCCGGCAGGCGGCCCAGGTCTCCGGCAGCGGCATCGGCCTGGCGGTAGCCGCCGAGCTCGCCCGGGCCCACGGCGGCCAGCTGACCGCCGGCAGCGAGCCCGGCCGCGGGACCGAGATGACGCTCACCCTGCCCGCCGCTGACCCACCGGCCTGAGCGCTCCCTGGCCCGACCCTCCGCCGGCGCTCGGTGGTTCTTCACCCCGTCACCACATCAGCCGCACAACCCCTGCACCGGGCCGGGATTACCTGGTCCCGCCGCCCTGATCCGGCAACCCCCGAGGTGCGGGTCAGGGCGGCCCACCCGCCACGGAGCTGGCGCCAGTTGGCTGGCGTCCCGCGGCGCCGAGCAGAGGAGAGGACATGACCGCCACGACTGAGATCTGGGACGCGCTGACCCGGCCGGGCTGGACCCAGCAGTACGGCTACCGGGCCCCGGCGCAGTACGAGATGCGGCCGGGCGGCGCGTACCGGGCCTTCGCCAGCGTGAGCATGAAGATGCGCGGCATTGACGGCGTGGTCTTCGACGGCGAGGTCCTCGAGGCCGATCCGCCGCGGCGGCTCGTGCAGACCTGGCACGTCCTGTTCGACGCCGGCACCCGGGCCGAGGCGGCAACCCGGCTGACCTGGAAGGTCGACGAAGGCTACGGCGAGGTGAGCACGCTGACGCTCATCCACGACCTGGCGGGCGCGCCCCTGACCGCGGCCATGATGGCTGGCGCTCACCCCGTGATCAGCGGTGGCTGGGCCTGGATCCTCAGCGACCTGAAGACGCTGCTGGAGACCGGCCGGCCGCTGGCCGCCTGACACCGCCCCGGCTGAGCCAGCCGTGATGGGCCGCCGGGTGCCGGCGAAGATCGTAGGGTGCCGGGGGAAGACGGGCGTGGATCCGTTTCAGAAGCACCCTGGAGGCCCGGATGTGGCACGCCATGTTCGCCGAGCAGATCCCGTTCACGGAGAAGGTCCTCCGCACCGTCTTCGTGTACGCGCTGATCGCCCTGCTGTTCCGGCTGTCCGGCAAGCGCGGGCTTGCGAGCATGAACACGTTCGACTTCGTGGTGATCTTCCTGCTGTCGAACGTGGTGCAGAACGCGGTCATCGGCAACGACACCTCGCTGACCGGCGGGATAGTCGGCGCGGTCACCCTGGTGGCGGTGAACGCGCTGGTGAACAGGATCATCGCCAGCAACGCGACAGCCGCGCGGATCTTCGACGGCCGGGCGACCACGGTGATCCGTGACGGGCACGTGATCCAGCGGGCGCTGGCGCACCTGGGCCTGCGGCGCAGCGAGCTGGACCACGCGGTACGCCTGGAGAACGGGGACGATGTCAGCGAGATCCAGGACGGGGTGCTCGAGCCGGGCGGGCAGCTGGTGCTGACCCTCAAGGCCGCCGAGCAGAGCGCCACCAAGGCGGACGTCGCCGAGCTGCGGGATCAGCTCAGCAAGATCGAGAGTCTGCTCCGTGCGGTACCGTGACCGTGTGCACGGCGCCGTGGCCAGGCGGCCTGGCCCGCTGCCAGATCAGGAATCGGGGTCGGCGCTGGCGTACGTGCGCCGGAACTGCTCGTCTGTGACCGGCCAGCGTTCTCCCCGGCTGCCTTCAACCACCCAGTCCCCGGGCTGGGCGACCGCCTGTCCTTCCAGCGTCCGCAGGACCAGGGTCTCGCTGACCCGCCAGGCGCGGAACGTGCCGGTCCGCAGCCACGCGTCACCGCCCAGCGGCGTGTGGCTGTCACGGAAGGCCAGATCCCGCACGGTCCGCTCGTCTCCGGCGTCGTCAATCACCCGCCAATCCCCGGCATTGCCGTGCAGTTCGTCACCGGACCGCCGGGTCCATGGACGGCGGGTATGCAGCCGCCTCGCCCGCACCGTTCCGGTGCGCCGGAAGTCGGCCGCCCCGGCGGGGCCGCCCGGCGGCACGATCGCCATGAAGCCCACGTCCTCGAGCTGTGCGAGCTGTGTCCGCAAGTAGTCGATGGCCTGGTCGCGCCCGGCCGGGGGAAGATCGCTCCACGGGACCACCCGGCTGTTCACGAGCGCCTTCCCGTCCGCTGCGGCCGGGGTCGCGGCGCTGGAGCCATCCGGATGGCTCCCAGCCGACCAGCCGGCCCTCAAGCGCCGCCGGTACCAGCGGGTGTGCTCGGCCCGCGCGACCGCATCCAGGTCGTGATCGTTGATTTCAATGAAGCTGCCTGGTGCGACCGCCCGGCCGGGGACCCAGCGCCGGCCCCGGGCCACAACCGCGGTCATGATGCTGCGGATCTGCAGGATGTTGTCCTGCCGGATGAAGTCGTCCAGGCCGGCCCAGGGCCGGCCGGTCAGCGTCCTGGGATTCCCGGGGACCGGTGGATGGCTGAGCCGGTAACACTCGTGCCAGTGGCGGGCCACCCTGGTCCACGTGTCCTCGGGCAGCTCCCCGTCTACGAGGAGCGTCCGCTGGAAGGGATGCAGCAGGTCAAAGATCGCACCGGTCGTGCCTGCGCCCTCGGAGGTCTGCACGAATACGGGGATACCCGGGTGGAGCCGGGCCACCCGCCCGGCTTCGTGCATGCCACGCTCGCTCAGCGCATCCGCCACGACCACGGCGGTCCCGGCCGCGGCCGCGGCGGGCATCGCGTCCAGCATGGCGAGCAGCCCGTCCATCCAGGGACGCGGTTCGGTCCGCACGTCACACAGCGCGTGCACCACGGACGACGGCGAGGTCGCGAGGTACTCCCGGCGCAGGTCTTCGGCCCGCTGGTCCAGCAGCAGCACGTGCTGTACCGGCAGGGGGGCAGCTTCGCCGTTGGCCCTGCCTGCGGCTTCGGCGAGTTCCTGCCGCTCCCAGGCCCGATGGGCCAGTTCCCGGAGGATGGCCAGGGCCAGGGTGCTGTCCCCGCACAGCAGCAGCTGCTTTCCCCGGGTGCGGAAGACCTGGTCCAGCAGGCTGGAGGCGGTCGATTCGTGGGCGCTGAGGGCATCCTGGAACCAGCGGCTGGACCGGCCGATGTGCCAGCCCCGCCAGTGATCAGCGTGCCGGGGATCATCGATGCGGGCGACCAAGTGCGGCTGGCGGTCCGGATCGGGCTGATAGCGGCGCAGGACGGTCCTGGCCGCGGCGAGTACTGCTTCATTGTCCGCAACGTCGCCCCGTAGTGCGTACAAGCGCCGTAGCGCGCAGCCGCGGTTGCCCGCGATGACCGGCAAGAGCACCCGCGGGGAGGACGGCTGGCCGATCATGACCCGGGCCCCGGTGGCGCGGGCCTCGTCCAGCAGCGGATGGCTGGCGTCGGGCTCGATCACGACGATGCTCGCGGGCCGGAAGGTCTGCGCCAGCCGCTGCAGCAGGGGAAGCGTCATGGTGTCCAGCCCGGTGACAATGGTCGCGTCGCGGACCATCCGGGCCCGCATCCGGTCGACCGGCTGGCGCCACACGACCGCCGCCACGGCCAGTGCCCCGGTCAGGGTCGCTGCCAGGCAGACGGGGCCGCCGAGCTGGTAGGCCAGCGCCGGTGGCGTGGTGCAGGCACCAAGCGGGAACGACGGCGGGTTGCCCACATACAGGTCGAGCACCCAGCCCGCCACGGCGCCAGGCGTCTGGCCGCCCCGGCACGGGGCCAGCGAGGCGGTGGTGAGCACTCCTCCGATCAGCACCATCGTCACCACCGCGGTGATGCCGACTACCTGCGCCATCAGCCGCCGCGGATACCAGTAGCACAGCAGGGCCACCAGCCACAGCGCCGCGAAGACCAGTGGCGCCGCGAAGTTCCCGGGGCGGAGGCAGACCCGCCACCAGGCCTGGGTCTGAGTGAGCCAGGGCCGGTCGGCGGCGGAAACCCACGCTCCCCAGGCGAGGTACCCCGTCACAACACTGCCGAGGAGAGCCGGCACCACCCACGTGGCCCGCCTGGTCGGGCGGATCCTGGCCCGCCGCGTCGTTATCACGGTGACCCCCACCCGCACCCGTGACAACAGCCGTAACTCATGGCGCACCGGATCAAAACGGTCAAGCTGGCTATCGTCCCAGATTGGCACAGAACGGCGCGATCGCCTAGACCAGTAGGCCGGGTCCCGGATCAGGGCCGCACCGCTGCGGCGTACGCCGCAGCGGCAGAGGCAGGAATTCAATACGATCGCTGATTGAAGGCCCGGGCTTCAGGAGGGCCGCCAGGACCGCTGGCTGAGCTATGCGGCCACCGAGAGCCCCAGGAAATGATGACGCTTTATTGACCGATAGATAGATACTTGCCTTGTGCCGTTCACCGAAATTCCAGCGCGGACGGGCCGCTCCGTACAACGGCAATCACCAGTTCGTGCTCACCGGTTCGTGATCATTGTCCTGGCGATCGGCGCAAGTGTCGTGCTGGGCTTCGAAGGCCCAGGTCTCTGGGTACATTTCACGATCGGGGCATCGCCGCGGTAGTCAGCCGGACTGGCGACCTCCGTAGGATGCGGAGCGTCGGGGGGCTCGCATGAGCCGGGGCCGTCACAGGCGAGACCTTGCTGGTACGCACGTGCGGTGAGCAGCGACGACATGAGACCCGAGATGACGCCATCCTGCGGAGCCAGCTAGCGTCCGCTGACCCGCTTACGGCAATCAGCGCAGGTCATGGCCCAGCAGGCCACCCCTGGCAGATCGTGGTGCAGATTTTGCCCGGCGATCAGGTTTGAACCGTCCGAAGCCACGACGCCGCCGTGTTAACGTTCTCCCTGGCTTAGGTGCGGGTTCTCCTGTCTTAGGTGGGGGAGAGGTTGGCCAGTAACCTGAGACTGAGCCAAAACAACACATTCGGTCCCGTCTCCGCGAACCGAAAACTCCGTTACGGAGAGTTAGTTTGGCTGGTACCTGTGCGCGGAAAATCAGCAGAAGAGCCTCAGCATTACTACAGAGCCCGGATGGGCCTAGATTGGTTGGCGGAGCTATGCAGGTCACCGATGACCCCAGAATGACGGTCTTGTCCGAGGTTGCCGATCTGCGGGATGTGCCGCTGGCGGACATGCCGGGCCTGGGGATGGTGACTTGCGAGGTAGTAGGCCGTGCTGCGCCCGGGCTGCAGGGCGCTTCGGTGCCTGCGGCCAGCGCGGCGTTCCAGTCCGCGATCTGAGCGTCCGGGCCTGGCATGAGCAGGCCGCCCGTTCCGCTTAACCAGTTCGTGATCAAGGTAGCGAGCCGGTGCGACCTCGCCTGCGATCACTGCTACGTCTACGAAGCGGCGGACCAGAGCTGGCACGGACGGCCGATGGTCATCGCGGACGAGGTGATCTCGCAGGCCGCGCGGCGGATCGCTGAGCATGCGCGATCTCATGCGCTGCCTGAGGTGCAGGTCGTCCTCCATGGTGGTGAGCCTTTGCTCGCCGGCCACGCCCGGCTGCGGCGGCTGGTCACGGAACTTCAGACGGCACTGCGCGGTCTCTGCGAGCTCGACCTGAGAATCCATACCAACGGTGTCTTGCTCAACGAAGGTTTCTGCAGGCTCTTCGCTGAGCAAGGGGTCAAGGTTGGCATCTCCATTGATGGGGACAGGGCCGCTAATGACCGACATCGCCGTTACGCCGACGGGCGGAGCAGCTACGACAAGGTCATACAGGCCATTGGCCTGCTGAGTAGCACCCGTTTCCGGAAATTGTACGCCGGGCTTCTCTGCACCATAGATATCGCTAACGACCCCGTGGTGGTGTACGAGTCCCTGATGGAATTGGCCCCGCCGCGGATCGATTTTCTCCTGCCCCACGCGACATGGGATCATCCGCCGGCCCGGACGCCGGCCAAGGACAACGAGTACGCTGAGTGGCTGACTGCGATCTACGATCACTGGGTTTCGCAGGGCCGCCCGGTCCAGATCCGGACCTTCGATTCCATCATCTCCACGCTGCGTGGCGGCCAAAGCTTCAGCGAGGCACTGGGACTCGGGGCCACCGCCCTGGCCGTCATTGAGACCGACGGCAGCTACGAGCAGGTGGACTCGCTGAAGGCGGCTTACGACGGCGCGCCGGAGACCGGGTTGAACGTCTTCGACCATGCCATCGACGTGGTCGGCCAGCATCCGGGCATCCTGGCCCGCCAGCAGGGAATCGGCGGGCTGTGCCCGACCTGCCAGGAATGCCCCGTGGTGGGCAGCTGTGGCGGGGGGCTCTACACCCACCGGTACCGCGACGGCAGCGGGTTCGCCAACCCGTCGGTGTACTGCACTGACCTGCTCACCTTGATATCGCACATCGGCAGCCGCCTGCCGCACGCGACGGCGGCCGTGCCCGGGCGCCCGGCGCACGGAATAAGCGGCCAGGGCTTCCGTTCGCTGGCGGCGGGCTTCGGTGATGCCGCCGCCGTCACCTCACTCATCGAGGCTCAGCGCAGCCTGGTGCGGGGACTGCTCGCCGCCGTCTATCAGGCCGGGGCCACGACGGCTGCCCTTCCCGCCGAGGCCAGGAAGGATCTGCGGACCGCCTGGTCGGTGCTGACTGAACTTGATCGAGAACAGCCAGAGGCGACGACCGTTACGCTTGGCCACCCTTACATCCGCGTCTGGGCCGTGCGCTGCCTCGAGGAACTGAAGGCACCCGCCTGGCCAGCCGGCCAGAATGAGGCCGGGCAAGCCGGGCGGCTGGCCGCCGACCTCGGCCACCTCGGTGCGATCGCCGCCGCGATCGCGGTGCGGGCCGGGGCCGGAACGGCCGTCACCGTCCCGGTCATCAACACGGCTGTACACCTGCCCACGCTGGGCTGCCTGTCGCTGGGCGCGGAGCATGCGGCGCGGCCGGCCGGGGACGGGCCGCAGAAGGCGATCGTCCGGGTGATAAGCAACGCGGTCATCATCGAGGTCGACGAGGGGTTCTGGACGCTGGACAGGGCAGCGCTCCTGGCTGGCGAACCGTGCGCCGCGCCGGTTCCCGGGAACACCCGATCTGGGGAATGGCAGCCCGTGCGCACGCTGCGCACGCCCGGCTGCCGGGTGGCTCTCGAAGATACTGATCCGTACCGGAACTGCCATGCATCGGAGCCTGCGCCCCGGCTGACTGATGCCGAGGTGGCCCGGTGGCAGTGCGAATTCCAGGCCGCGTGGCGGGAAATCGAGCGCGAGCATCCGGACTACGTCCCGGCGCTAGCGGCGGGTCTGAGCACCCTGACTCCTCTGGTCGCCGGACCGGACGGCAGCGACGTCGGCGGGGTAGCCCGGCAAGCATTTGGCGCCGTGGCCGCCTCGCCGTCGGCTGATCCCGTCGCCATGGCCCTGCGGCTGATCCAGGAGTTCCAGCACGCGAAGCTCGGCGCGATCCTCGACCTCTACGACCTTTATGACCCGGCCGACGAGCGTCTGTTCCCCGCGCCCTGGGGGAAGGGCAAGTGTCAGGTCGAAGGGCTCCTCCAGGGTGCCTACGGGCACCTGGCCGTCACCGATTTCTGGCGCGCGCGGCGGCAGTTCGCCCTCGGCGCCGCTGCCGTCGACGCGGGCTGCGAACCTGCGGAATGGCGCGCCCGCGCGGCCGAGGCGATCGACACCCTGCTGGACTCGGGCTTGCTGACGCCGCTGGGGACACAGTTCGTCCAGGAGATGCGCTCTTCGGTAGCGGCTTCCGGCCCGCTGGCCGACGGCGGTCACCCCGTATAGCCCGTCCACCCCCCAGGGGCGGGGTCTCCCGCGCTCACAGATGGGGCCAGGGGCCAGGGCGGCCTTGGCCTTCGCCGGGGGTACCCCCTGGTAACGTGCAGAAATCTCTTATATCATCATTCCACCTGGGCGCTTTGGAGTGGTAAATGATTCTGGCTTCACTGCGGGGACTGGTGAGGCTTGCGTGATAGGGGATAAGGCGCCGATGGTTTCAGGGCGGGACGACAGGCCATACTTCTTCCTGAGCTACGCGCGTACACCTAAACGGGACCCGGCTGACCGCGAAGATCCGGACCGCTGGGTATATAAACTCTACAAAGACCTGTGCTCGGCGATATTACAAATGACTGATGCCCGGCCCGAGGAGGCTGGGTTCATGGACCGGGAAAATAAGATAGGCACCCAGTGGTCACCGGAACTCAATGCGGCCCTCGCGAGGTCCCGGGTCTTCGTGCCGCTGTACTCCCGCAGATACTTCGAGAGTGACAACTGCGGACGGGAATGGTTTGCTTTCGCCCGGCGAGAAATCACCCGCAGAGCGCGGGGCCGCCAGTTGGTCGACGCCATCGTGCCGGCTCTTTGGACGCGGCTACCGCGGGAGCAGTTGCCCCATGTCGCACAGTCCGTGCAGTTCGACCATAACTTTCTGGGCGAGCGCTACTGCACCGAAGGCTTCTATGGGATCATGAAGCTGCAGAATTACCGGGCAGATTACCAGCGCGCGGTGCACCGGCTCGCCGAGCGAATCATCGCTATTGGCGATGAGAGTGTTCACTTTGCTGACGAGACGGCCACCCGCCCCATGACGACGGCCGATTTTGATTCCCTTCCGAGTGCCTTTGGCCCGGCCAGCGCAAGAAGGACTGCGGACGGCGACCTTCGGATCGCAGTGCTGGCCCACGACACCTCCACCCTCCCGGCAGGCCGGACACCTGATTACTACGGTGCGACGCCGTATCACTGGAGCCCGTACCGGCCGGATTATCCGCAGCCACTGGCCGACTATGCCCAGGAACTGGCCAAGAAGTGCCTCGACTTCAAGCCTCTGGTGGGGGCCTTTGAAGACGGCCCGACGGATTGGGCCGGCGACGCGCATTCGGTACCCCCGAGCCTGTGCCTCGTAGACCCCTGGGTGAGCCTGTCGGCCGATCATCAGGAACAGCTCAAACAACTGGACAGGGTGGAGGAGCCCTGGGTCAGCGTGCTGGTCCCCTGGAACAGCCAGGACGCGGGGACACACCAAGCGAAAGATGATCTCCATGCCAATCTGGGGCAGCATCTGGGCCGCAAGCTCGCCAGCGTGCCGAGACGCTGCCAGATGGCCGCCAGCGGGATCCCCAGCCTCCAGGACTTTGGCCAGATCCTGCCCGAGATGACGATGATCATGTTGAAGAGATTCCGTAAGGAAGCGACTGCCCATCCACCCGCAGGTCCCATCATCGAGCGGCCACGGCTCAGGAGAGCCGACCCTAACGATCCAGGAGATGCCCGATGAGTGAGACCAGCCAGGGCCAGATCATCACGTTCTACTCCTACAAGGGCGGCACCGGCCGGACGATGGCGCTGGCCAATGTGGCCTGGATCCTGGCCAGCAACGGGAAGCGTGTCCTGTCCGTGGACTGGGACCTGGAATCACCTGGGCTTCACAAATTCTTCCATCCCTTCCTGGACGAATCAACCGTCAGCGCGACGCCGGGCGTGATCGAGATAATCAATGATTATGCCTCGGCGGCCATAGATCCCGGCCCCCGCAGCGACGACTGGCATCTGGAATTCGCGAGTATAGAGCGGCATGCCGTCTCGCTCGAATGGGCATTCCCGGGTGGTGGCAAGCTGGATTTCCTCTCTGCTGGCCGCCAGAACCGTGACTACTCGGCCGCGGTCTGCTCGCTCGACTGGGACAACTTCTACGACCGGCTCGGCGGCGGGCGCTTCTTCCGGGCCATGCGGGATGACATGAAGCAGAAATACGACTACGTGCTGATCGACAGCCGTACCGGGCTGAGCGACGTGGCCGACATCTGCACGATCGAGCTCCCGGACGTCTTAACGATCTGCTTCACGCTCAGCGATCAGAGCATCGAGGGTGCCGCCAACGTGGCCCGCCAGATCAGCGGGCGGTACCGGGACCGCAACATCCGGGTGCTGCCCGTCCCCATGCGCATCGAGGACGGCGAGAAGGAGAAGCTCGACGTCGGCCGGGCCCTGGCCCGGATGAAGTTCGAGGGGTTCCCGGCCGGGATGACCCCGGAGGGCTCGGCCATGTACTGGGCCTCGGTGGAGGTGCCGTACAAGCCCTTCTACGCCTTCGAGGAAACCCTGGCCACTTTCGGGGACGATCCCGGTTCGCCGGCCTCGCTGCTTTCCTCATTCGAGCGGATCACCGACTCCATCACCGCCGGAGACGTGACGGCGATGCGGCCGATAGCCGAGGATCTCCGGCTGCAGTACAAGGAAGCTTTTGCCCGCCGTCAGCCTGTCTCCTCCACGCAGGTCTACCTGAGCTACGTCCCGGAAGACCGGATGTGGGCGGACTGGATCGAGGCCGTGCTGACCAGGGCCGGCTTCCGCGTCCTGCCCCGCAGCACCGTGCTGACGGCCGACGGCGGCGAGGTGCGCGGCAGCATCCAGGCCGAGCGTGAGCTCGAGATGGCGCCCCGGGCCATCGCCGTGCTGTCCTCCGCGTATCTCCATTCGCCCGAAGCCCGGTCGATCTGGAAGACGCTGTCCTCGGCCGGTACCGCTGACCTGCACCGGCAGCTGGTTCCCGTCCGGATCAGCGAGGTCAGGATCACTGAGCCGTTCAACGATCATCCAGTCGTGGACCTGGCCCGGATGGACGCGGCCCAGGCGACCGCGAAGCTGCTCTGGGCCCTCGACCGGCCGGCCCAGCCGCTGGGCAGATCTGGAACCCAGGCTGAGGAGCCCCGGTTCCCGGGGACGATCCCGCCGATCTGGAATGTGCCGGCCAGGAACGCCGACTTCACCGGCCGTGGCGTGACGCTCGAACTGCTGCGCGACAAGCTGGCCGGCGGCGGCCGGGCAGTGGTTGTCGCCCAGGCCCTGTACGGACTGGGCGGTGTCGGCAAGACCCAGCTCGCGCTGGAGTACGCGCACCGCTTCATGGCCGACTACGACCTGGTCTGGTGGGTGCCGTCGGAACGGGCCGAGGAGACCAGCGGTGCGCTCGCGGACCTGGCCCGGAAGATGGGCCTGAAGGTCGGTGACAACGTGGCCGAGGCGGCCGAGGCGGCCCTGGAGGAGCTGCGCCGGGACACCACCCCGCACTGGCTGCTCATCTTCGACAATGCCGACGACCCCAAGCAGCTCGAGCCTTACCTGCCCACCGGCTCGGGGCATGTGCTCATCACCTCACGTAACCAGGCCTGGACACACTCGGCCGAACCACTCGAGGTGGACGTCTTCACCAGGGACGAGAGCGTCGGGCACCTACTCAGGCACGTGCCCGACCTGGACCTGGCGGATGCGCAGAGAGTCGCCGACGCCCTCGGCCACCTGCCGCTGGCGGTCGAGCAAGCCAGCGCGTGGCTGGAGCAGACCGGCACGCCAGCCAGGGTCTATGTCGAGCAGCTGGCCACACAATCCACCCGGATCCTGTCGCTGAACCAGCCGTCGGACTACCCGATGCCTGTCGTGGCCACCTGGAATCTGTCTTTCGACCGGCTCAAGGAGCGGTCGCCCGCGGCGGTGCGGCTGCTGCAACTGTGCGCGTTCTTCTCGCCGGGACCTATCTCCATGGATCTCCTCTACAGCGACGAGATGAATGAGTCCTTGCTGCCGTTCGACGACACGCTGAGTGAGAAGCTGATGCTCGGCCGGGTGATCCGGGACATCAGCCGGTTCGCCCTGGTCAAGGTGGATCAGGGCAGCAACTCGATGCAGATCCACAGGCTGGTGCAGGCCGTCATCCGTTCTCAGATGACCGATGAGGAGCAGGCGGACGCGCGGCACGAGGTACACAAGATCCTGGCGGGTGCCCGGCCCCGCCAGGGCGAGACCGATGATCCCGCCAACTGGTCCACCTACGACATCATCTGGCCCCACCTGGGGCCGTCGCAGGCCGAGGAGTGCGACGACGCGCGGACCCGCCAGCTGCTCATCGACTGGGTGCGCTACCAGTGGAAGCACGGCGAGTTCGAATCTGGGCTGGCTCTGGCCCGGCGGCTGGAGAATCTGTGGGCCCATCAGCTCGGGGCCGATCATCAGCAGACACTGCATCTTCAGTTCCAGATCGCCAATGTGCTGCGCTCGCAGGGCCGGTTCGGCGAGGCACGCGACCTGGACACTTATGTACTGGAACGGCAGCAGGCCGTGCTCGGCCCGGACCATCCGCATTCCCTGATCACGGCGAACGGACTCGGTGCCGACCTGCGAGCGCTGGGGGAATTCCAGCAGGCGCTCACGGCAGATCGGGAAACGTACGAGAGTTTCAAGGACCAGTTCGGCGAGGACTACCCGCGGACCCTGATGGCGGCCCACAACCTGGCCAGCTCGCTGAGGCTGGTCGGGGATTGCTTCACAGCGCGCACCCTGGATGAGGAGACGCTGTACCGCCAGCGGCAGGTCCTGGGCCGTGATCACCCCAATACCAATTCATCGGCCGAGAGCCTGGCCCTGGACATGCGTGGGGCAGGCGCGTTCAGGCACTCCGTGGACCTCCTGCGCGACACCTGGGAGAAATACCGGGAGGTGCTTGGTGACGACATGATCGACACCCTCCGCGCCGCCGCGAGCCTGGCTGTCTCGCTGCGCAAGGCCGGGGAGCAAGCCGAGGCGATGACACTGGCCCAGGACACCTACGAGCGGTACAAGCGCCGCTACGGCACCGACGCGCCCGACGTCCTGTCCTGTGCCCTCAACCTCGCCTGCGACTACGCGGCAGCCGATGACATGCCGCAGGCTCTTCAGCTGGTGACTGGAGTCAAGGCAGCGCATCAGGCCAGCCTGGGCCATGACCATCCGAACACCCTGGTCGCCGCCAACAACCTGGCGTGCTACCTGCGCTGCATCGGGCGGCTCCCCGAGGCGCACGAGCTCGCCAACGACACCCTGGGCAGGATGCGGCGTAAACTCGGCGGGAGTCACCCTCTGGCCCTGTCCTCCGCGGTCAATCTGGCTAACTGCCACGGCGACTCAGGAGATCATGGGGCGGCCGAGGTTCTCGAGCGCCAGACCATCCCGCTCCTGCAGGAAGCTCTGGGCCGGGACCATCCCGACACCTTGGTCTGTGAAGCCAATCTGGCCGTGACCCTGCGCCAGGCCGGACAAGGCGAGGACGCGGAACAACTCCGGGCGCGGGTCAGCGCGGATTTCGGCCGGGTGCTGGGCGCAAGTCACCCGGACGGGACGCAACTGCACAGATGGCAGCGGATCAATCGCGATCTGGAGCCGCAGCAGATCTAGGGTCAGCCGTCGGCTGATCTCACGTGCCTCAGCACTCCACGGCGGCTGGTGCGGTCGGTGCTCAGCCAGCGAAGGATGTCTGGAAGTACGTCAAGAGCGCCGAAGTGCGCCGCTCCGGTCTGCACCACGACCGCGGCGCTCGGGATCCGGTCCGCCAGCCACCTGGCGTGGCTGGCGGGGGAGAAGACATCGCTGGCCCCGTGCCATAGCAGGACGGGAACCGTGACCGTGGCGGGGTCGAACCCCCACGGCGAGCAGAACGCCAGGGCATCATCGATCCAGCCGTAATCTGACGTTCTGAGCGCCTCGGCATAGGTCTCGATCAACATCGATCGAATCCCCCGGTCGGCTACGATGCGCCTGTCTGAGTCGGGCAATTCTGCGTGGAGCGTTGCGAGCAGGCTGGCGGGGTTGGCTCGAACGGCATTGGCCATCACCTTCGTGTGAGCCACGATGTCCTCATAGCCTCTTGCTGCCGCGGTGAACTCGATGACGTTGGACTGGGCCATGCCGTCGAACCAGTCCAATCCGTCTGCGCCGTGCGGGGCGATTCCCACCAGGACGGCGGCCCTCGTCATACGCTCGGGTAGCAGGGCGGCGCAGGCGAGAGCGTGCGGCCCGCCGCCTGACCGGCCGACCACCGCGAACTTCTCCAGCCCGTAGGCGTCGGCGATGGCCAGCACGTCGGCGGCCACGTCCGCGACCCGCCGCCCGGCCTGCCGGTGTGATTCGCCGTAACCTGGCCGGTCAAAGGAGATCAGCCGGACGCCCAGCCGGTGCAGGACGGCGGACCGGGGGTGAGGGCCTAAACGGCTTCCTGGCGTCCCGTGCAGGACGAAGACGGGTCTGCCGTCGGGATCGCCACTTGCCTGGGTGGAAAGTCGTCTGCCGTCGGGCGTCCGCACCGTGTACTTCAAGTTCGTCCCTTGCCGCGTCCGCGCCGCCGCCCTCACTCCGGTGGCGGCATCGCCTCCAGCATGCCGCCGCTAGGCCGGCAACGGAAGGGAGGGCGCCGCCCAGCCTGGCCCATCCCGCCACCTGGCCGCCCGGCGGCCCCGGCGGCCCCGGCGGCCCCGGCTACCTTGGTGGCCCAGGCCGCCCCGACTAGCTCGACTACCTCTGCAGCCCCGGCAGCCCCGGCCGCCCCCGGCCGTGCGCTGGCCATGCTGGTGAAGACAACGAGGGGCGCCCGCTGGCAAAGTGGGTCCATGAGCGACTCCTTGAGTTTCCGTGGCGTCGGCACGATAGACCGGGACCGCGGTCACACCCTCTTCGGCCAGACCATGGGCTACGTCGCGGTCACCGCTGGTTTCTTCGCGCTGGGCTCCTACCTGGGCCGTACCTTGTCCGAGGGCTGGGCCATCGTCTGGTTCATCGTCGCCTTCGCGTGCCTGATCAGCATGAATTTCACCGTCCGGCGGTCTAGCGCGCTGAGCGTGGGGTTGTTGCTGGGCGTGGGCCTGGCGCTGGGGCTGGCCATGGCTCCGGCGCTCGTCTACTACGCGAGCACGAACCCCCAGGCGCTCTGGCAGGCGGGCGGGGCCACCGCGCTGTTCATCGCAGGGTTCGGGGCGGCCGGCTATGCCACCCGGCGTGACCTGTCCGGACTCGCGCGGCTGAGCTTCTGGGCGCTCGTTGCCCTTATCGTGTTCGGCATCGCTGCGATCTTCGTCCGCATCCCGCACGCCGAGCTCATCTACTCGGTGCTCGGCCTGGTGATCTTCGCGGGGCTGACCATGGTCGATTTCCAGCGGCTGCGGCGCTCGTCGAATATCGACTCAGCGCCGCTGCTGGCCGCGTCGATCTTCCTGGACGCGCTGAACGTGTTCCTGTTCTTCCTGCGGATCTTCTCCCGGGGAGACTGAGCCGTTGACGAGCCAATACGCTGTCGTATCTCCTAACTTCGCATCACAGCCTGGGTGGTCCGCAGTGGTACCAGCTATCGTCTGGGGTCATCTCGTCCTTCTCCGACGATGAGATCGCCATGACCGATTCCTCCGGCGCCACCTAGGCCCTGCCGGGGACGCTCAGCGGCAGCGGCAACGGCTTCGCGGTCACCTGGGAGCGCAGCTCATAGCCCGGATTACCGTCCGCTGGCCCCGCAGTCCGGAGCGCCGGGCTGCGGGACAAGTGGGGGGTTGCTGCAGGGCAAGTGGGGGTTAATGTCGCCCAAATACCTTGGTAAGGGTTCCGAGTGGGTTAGAGTGCTGTGCTTGTCGGGCTTTCCGGCTGAATTTCGCTGGTCACCGTGAACCCGTGGCCACCGCAGCGGAAGGCACCCTGCGATCTGGGAGCCCCTTGTGGGTCCGTATCGCGTATTCCGTCGTCTTCTGATCACTCTGCTGGCGACGGCATCCCTAGCGGCGATCCCCCTCGCCACCACTTCCCAAGCCGCCTCCGCCGGGTCCACGACCCCGCGTCTGGCGGCTTACCTCTGGGCCTACCACCACACGGCAGGCCACCCGTACTGCTGGGGCGGCACCGGGCCGGGCTGCTACGACTGCTCCGGGGTGGTGATGGCCGCGTACGCCCAGGAAGGCATCCATTTCGGCCGGTCCACCACTGACATGCTCGACTCCGGGCGGCTGATCCGGGAGACCGAGGGCCAGGCACGCCGGGGTGACCTGGCCTTCTACGGCACCGGACATGTGGAGTTCTTCGTCCGGCCGGGCCACACGTTCGGCGCCCTGGAAACTGGCACTCTGCTCGGCTGGCATCAGTGGAACGCGTGGTGGCATCCCACGATGTTCTTCCGGGTGAGGGGGGCCGGCTGACTCTGCGGCGGCCGATCCGCCCCGGTAAAGCCTGCTAAACCACCACCAACCTTTCTCAAACGGTCCGGTGCTGCGGTTAGCACGTCCCGGCCACGGGAACGCTGCTGCTGTAGAGAACCACCGGCGCGAGAGGCGTGGCGGC
>Ga0187851_10001175_pt1 | contig 25539 bp, 17 predicted proteins | sample June2016WEW_6_10_FD_132997 | JGI IMG/M metagenome (GOLD analysis project Ga0187851, IMG submission 132997) | Peatland microbial communities from SPRUCE experiment site at the Marcell Experimental Forest, Minnesota, USA - June2016WEW_6_10 | ecosystem: Environmental > Terrestrial > Soil >...
CGACCCGCTTTGGCCTCGGCCGCTGTGCCTGCAAGACCACACGTCTCACACCGAGAAGAACCAGTTCACGAATCGAAGAACCAGTTCCCGCCGCCTGTTCCTTTAATTTCCGGTAAAGGGGCGTCGGAATGTCCACCGTCGTCCGAATCGATTCTTGCTTCATAAACATGATTATTTCATATGTGCCATAAATATGGAAGATTCCATTTTTTCGCCTAAGGAGTGGCAAACTGCCGAGATACCGTCTTCCCTCAATCCTAATAGTATTGATCAAGTCGAGGATCACGAAATGGCAGGATGGAACAAAAAGGCGAACAAAAAGTTACCGGCAGGTTTACCGACAGTTGGGCTTGCCTGCAGTGACTATCAGCCACTTACAGCGCCGGGGGGCACCTCTAAGTACTTGCAATCACTGTTAATTTGACCCTGGAAAGGCTGGCGTCTGAGGTTCACCTGTGCCCCTAGCCAATATGTAAGAGCTGTCGAGCAAAATAGATTCATCGAGACTTAGGCTTTCGAGAGCGGTCTTTTCGAGCATCAGGCTTCGTCTGTATGCTCCTTTCACTCCTCGGCATATGCTTTGTAGCTGTCGCCCCATGTGGACTGCCGGGGCTGTCGCCCAACGGCAAATTCCTTTGAGGAGGGGCGAGGATCTGCTCAATTCGTTTCATGAACGCCCGCACGAATTCGCTCGCAAGTTTGGATCGATTTTCGGCTCGGGATGCCAGGTAAAGCTCGATTCGAAGCTCTTTATCGACGAGAGGGCGTACGGTTACACCGGGGCTTTTGGTTCGCGGTGCGCTGGCCATCGTTAGAAATGCGATGCCCAAATTTTCCGCAACCAATTGAAAAGCTTCGTCGGCCGACAACACATTCTGATTATTCCTATAAATGACACCGTCCTCTGCGGCGCGCCGAGCAATCATATCGTGCAGTATCGGATGGACCTTACGATCAAAAATGATCCAGGTGCAGCCGCGCAAGTCTTCTAGCGTAAGCGTCTCTTTCGCCACCAGTGGATGATCGTCAGGAGTGGCAATGTAGAAGGGAGCCTCCGTAATCCTCGCCGCAAATAATCTACGAGTTAGAAGGAGAAAACCGTGGGAAGAAAGCAGACTGCCGCGAAAACTGCTGACCACATCAACGCCCAACCCCGTTTCCACCAACGTGCGCGCGAAATTCAACCGTACGGAACTGTGAACCATGCTCTCCCACTCGAACTCGAAGAGCCGGTGCGCCTGGAGATGACCGAACAGTTAAACCAACTGCTCGCGGATACGATGACACTTCTCGATCTTTACAAGAAATCCCATTGGCAGGTCGCTGGTCCCACTTTTTATCAACTCCATTTGTTGTTCGACAAACACTACGACGAGCAAGTTGAACTCGTCGACTCAATCGCTGAGGGAATTCAGTTGCTCGGAGGCGTCAGTTTGGCTATGGCTGCAGATGTGGCAGAGATCACACAGATCGAGCGTCCCCCTCGCGGTCGCAAAGAAGTTCCGGTCCAGTTGTCACGACTGCTCGATGCTCACCAAATTATCATTGGCGAAGTTCGAAAGCTGGCGCGCCGGGCATCCGCCATTGGGGATGACGGTACGAATGACCTCGTTGTCAGCGAAGTGCTGCGCCGAAATGAGCTTCAGGTTGTGGTTGTTGAGTGAGCACCTGGTTGACGTTCCCTTGGTCAGGGCAATAGAACCTTCAGCGACGACCGACGCGGCATGAATGGCTTCTGGTGAATTCTTGGGCTGAACATCTGCGTCAGCATGAGCGGCATACAGGCCGACCCTAAACTGGATGGGCAAATTACAGCTATCTTTCCGGCGAGCCGACAGTCATCATTTGATCGACACCTACGCAACAGAAATGTGGAAGCGGGCGCTTCTGCAAAAAGGCGAACGCCACTGCCCTTCGGCAGTGGCGTTCATGGTTGCGGGGGGGCGGATTTGAACCGCCGACCTTTGGGTTATGCGATCTGACTCACCTTTCGATGAGAGTCGGACTGTACCTTCATCCCCGAGGGATGCTCGCCATCCAGTCTCTACGCCTTCCCTCACCATTCCCGGGGGCTTGGTTCGGTATTGCCTTATCGCTCGCGCGACGTAGGTTCCACCGACTTTGACGAGTGATCTCCCGGTGCATTGCTGCGCCGGGCGCCCAATTTGCAAAAGCTCCCTAATAATTTTAGGATGCCCAGGAAACTCCAAGGAATCCTTATGAGCATTAGGTTATGAGCCCACAGGGAATTGGAATTTCAACAACTTACAGGACGCGGGTGGCCCTCGAAAAGCCTTGTAAGAAGCGTTGAGGAATCGTTATTGGACAGCTAACGGACAGCGAAAGATCGCACCGTGAGCCTTGAAGCTTTTGAAATCCGCTGCGCTTTCCATCGCGCGCGGCGGCTCAGCAGGAGCCATCCGTACTGCCCGTTCTTCATGTCCGGAACGATAAGTCCCTGCGCCGTTGATCGCAGCTCTTCAGGCGCCAGCGCCAGCAGCATCTTCACGTTTGGGGTCATTCTCGGCAACTCATACGTGCGCACTCCCTGCAGATCGAGAATTGTTTTAGCGTTCGTCTACGAGCGAAGCTTTCGGCACCGCCGGCAAGGGCTCGCCCGCCAGTCGTTTTTTCACCAGCCCGGCGAGGAAGTCCGCGAAGGGCGCGATATCCTCGCCGACACTCGCTTTTTCGAGAGCGTTCACGTAGGCGTTGCGGTCGGTTACCGGAATGACCGTCCACGGGTATCCGCCCGACGCCATCATCGTATTCATCAAGAAGCGCCCGACGCGGCCGTTGCCATCCATATATGGATGGATGTAGACGAAGATAAAGTGCCCGAGCACCACGCGGACAGCCGGATGTGGCTCTTCGCGCAAGAGGTCGAAGAACGCCGGCATGGCGTCCCTCACCGCGTCCCGGTTCAGCGGCACATGCATCGACTTGCGGATATAGACCTGGCCGTTGCGATAGCCCGCGAGATCGGCGGGCTTCAGCAGGCCGACGGTGACGCTCGGCGCGAACAGCTCTCGATACCACGTTCCGTGGTCCGCGTCCGCGACCTCACCCGGATTTTCCCCCTTCAGAATTTTGCCGAGGCTTTTCTGCACAGCCTGAAAGGCCTGCCAGTAGCCACGCGCCGCCATGGCGTTCCGCCGTTCGCGGTCGCCTTCGTCGGCTTCCGGATTCCATGTGCCGCTGCGGACGCGCTCGATGAGAGCGGGCGCGACGCGGTAGCCCTCGATCGACAGCGAATGATAGGCGTCCGTGACATAGGCATCGTTGACGCGCTTCAGGTACGCGTCGATATTGCGCGGCGGGCCCGGCGCTTTCGGGAAGCGTTCGATGACCGGCTCGCGCATCTTCTGCCAGAGCAGCCGCAGCCTGTTTACGTAAGGAGAGGTTTCGCGGGCTCCGATGACCAGGGAGGGCTTGTCCGTGAAGGGATCATTCTCCCGCACGGCGTAGCCGGCCGCCGTCATCGTTTTCACGATATCGTCCGCGATGCGGTCGTGTCCGATGTTTCGGAAGGCCCCGGCCAAGCGTCCGGCGATCACGCTGTGACCGCCCTCAAGGAGTCGGGCGAGAGGGCCGGAGGCGTCCCGTATCATCGGCAACACCGCGCGAACATCCGTCGCGTTGTTCGAAAAATAATTGGGCGAGCATGCGATCAGTGCCGATTCCACCGAGAACAGCCGCAGGCCCTCCTCTTCCTTCCGGTCCGCCACGGACGGCAGCGCGATGCGAAGCTCCAGCAGGGACGTGCCATGCGGGAGTTTGGTGACCTTGTTGCCCGCGCGCGGCGACCGCGCCGCGAGCTGGCCGGGCACGGTCCAGTTGCCGGCATACAGCGAGAGCGATTGTTCCGGTGAAAGGCACCACCGCGCGCCGAAACGCGCTTCCAGATACGCGGCGCAGAAGCGCCAGAAGGACGCGTACCAGGCCGTGCTCTCGCCCTTTGCTTCGTCGGGGCGGATCGGGATGTACCAGCCTTTGATGACCTCCTGCAGGAAGCCGTTGCGCAGGAGGCGCTCCCGGTGCGTGCGTGACAGGTCGCGCGCCCGGATCGCCCCGGCCCCTTCCGCAGTCTGGAGGTTCCGCAGGATTTCGAGGGACTGCGCTAGTTTTTCAGGGGGTATGGCCGTGGCCGGGTTCCTTCATGCTTCGTATTTCCATTATCCAATTGCGTTGCGCCTTATTTATACTATTGTGCTGTACGTGTATTATCCTATTGTGTTGTACCATTTTTATCTTATTATGTCGAGACAAGACCTGGTTCCGCCCGCTCAGCTGTCTCGAAAACCCGGGCGACAGCGTCAGGGTGGGAGATGTAGACCAAATGGCTGGCCTTGACCTCGCTCACTTTTACCCTTGAGCGCTTGTACATCCAACGTGCCAGCGTTGGCTGGCAATCTTCTGGCCGGGCTACACTGGAAGAGGCAGCGTGCCGCGAGTTGCTCCTCCAAAATGATCTCTTTCTCAAACATCAATAGGCAGTATGGCAAGCAGTTGCTCTTCGTTGATGCTTCGTTTCAGTTGCATTCCGGCGAAAAAGTCGGACTGGTCGGTCCCAACGGGGCGGGCAAGACAACGCTATTCCGTATGGTGGTCGGCGAGGAAACTCCCGACAAGGGCGCGGTCTCATTCCTCAAGACTATGAGCCCGTCGCCGCCGCGGCCATTGGATACCCCGGCAACTCGGAAGAGCTTCCCGAGAAATTACGCAAGAGAGAGGCGAGCCCGCGTAAGCGAAAAGCCCTGACCAGCTTCGTCTTCGAGGGCAGTTGGGGACATTCGGTTGACTGGACTCGGACAGCGCAGGACTGAGCAGGAACCAGATCAAAAGAACAGGACCACAAATCCTGCCACCAGCAAGGCGATTGCCCACAGTAGGTCGAAATTGAGCCAGGTGTGCCGCAATAGCCGTAAGCCCACCTTTTCATAGGCTTCGAAAAACACGATCGCGAGGATTCCAGCCACGGCCAACATGCTTGCCGTGTGTACCAGCACTGCAAGTCCAATTGCTGATGCGCTCAACGAAGAGGGGACTACAGACATTCCTCCCGCCATGCTGTGCGTCATCCCAGACATCGGTTGTGCCATCAGAACCGGCAGGAGCATCAAACCCGCACCATGGGCAGACGCCATGAGGAAGGACCAAACCAATAGATCCTTCCCTCCGACTCTCATACCAGCACCCCGCGGATGAGTCGCCCGGAAGAGTCGGTAGACACCAAGCGTGAAAAGAATTAAAGCGACGCCCCATTTCAAAATATTCACGGGGAGAAAATGTTGGATGAAGCGCAGTGCAAGAATCGCCGCTGTGATAGCGGCGGCGTGTCCGAGTGCAATCGGGAGGAGGGCGCCGATGACCGCTGAACGGCGCTTTTCCTGCAGTCCAAGAGCAAGCGCAAACAGCCAGCCCATGGCCGGATTCAGCCCGTGGTAGGCTCCGAGAAGCGCCAGAGCAACCCAGGGCCAGTTGTGATTCATGGGTAGCAGTAGAAGTCGGACGAAGCATCGCCACCCTGCAGCTTTACCTGATGCGGGCGGAGATCGCCGAACTCGGCAAATAGCTTGCGATCGAGCTGCATGCCGCCATCCTGTGCTACATCGAGCTTAACCATCCAGCCCCGGATGCCGTCAGGATAGAACTGCTTGTCCCAGGCTGCGTACAACGAATTCGTGAAATAGACGCGGCGTCCGTCGCGGCTGATTTCCACCATTTGCGGCCCGCCGTTCAACGGCTCGCCCGGCTTGGCAGGATGAGAGGCGCGACGTACGATCCCGCCAACGTGGACCGAGCCAATCAGCTTGGGATTAAACGGATCGGAGACATCGTACTGGCGCATCTCTCCCGTACCCCAGCAGGAAGCGTACAGAAAGCGATCGTCCACAGAAAGATTGATATCTGTAAGCAGTGGGGGCACAGCTTTGAAGCCCTGCAACAGCGGAGGCAGCTGGTTCGGTTCCGCGGGCTCAGCAGGAATCTCGATGACTTTCTTTACCTCAAACTTCCCGTTCGACCCTCCGTTCGATGCTCCCTTAGGCCGATGCCACAACCAGATGGAACTGGAAAGATCCTTCAGCGACGTAACTACACCTACAAAACCGTAAGCCTTCGTCGGATCGTGCGCCGCGCGCAGCTCAAGCACCATCTGCTGTTCCGCGCCCAAGTCCAAGCTTTGAAGATGGCGGCGTTTGCGGAGATCCCATATATGGAGGCTGTGCCCGTACTTGCCGCCCAGCAATAGTTCAGGATTCACTCCGTTCTCGACCATGTTCGGTGTGCCCCACTCGCTGGTGACAGCGATATCGTAGCCCAGGTGCCACGCGAAATCGTAGCCAAAGTATTGCGGACCGCGATCGACTTCCCATCGACCGAGGGGCTCGAAGTTGTAGTGATCCAAGGCGAAGATTCCTCCAGGACCATCGCCGCTCGGCGAGCCAAGAGCGCTAAGGTAGATGCCGTCGGGCCCGCAGTGAATTGTGTGAGGACGGCTGTAACCGGTCCTTTCCTCTACGTCCTTTGGCTCAATCACTTTTACAATCTTCGGCTGCTTGGGATTGTCCTTGGTATCGATCACATGGATGCGTGACGAGCGCAGACCGGGAACAATCAGATAACGCCGTTCGACATGCGGGTGCGGAGCATAGGGACACAAGGCGGAACTGCACGCGTTCCAGCCGAAATGATGAAGTTCATCTCCCACGTTCGGCATATCTACGCGGCCCACGATCTGAGCGTATTTGTTGGACCCGCGGTCTACATCCACGACAACCAGAGCGTCAGGATGACTGCCACCATTGGCATTCAAAGCGGCCACGTACGCCAGCTTTTCTGCCGGCGCCTGCATGGCAAGCTTGGGGGAGGGATAGAACGTTGGATCAGTCTTCCACAGCATGAGATGACCTCCTCGCTACAATCTGCATAGCCCATGAACGTACTAGAGTATATGTCGACCGCCCGCTTGGCAGCCAACAGTGAAGCCCACCTGCTAAACGACCCGGTTACACCAGGTAGTACAGAGGCCGCTGGTCGGTTCCTGCGAACTCTGCCTGCATGCAATGGTCGCAGGGATTGTCTTCCAAGAGCTCGTAAACATGGCGAACGGCTTTGAGAGTGGCAGAAAACTTTTCCGCTTCTTCCGGAAAGACACGGTCGGCAGGCAGCCAATCATGAAAGCGCAGATTTGCCATAGCCTTAGCTAACGCTGGCCGAACACCACAAAGCAGAACGGTTACTCCGCGTGCTTCCATGCCATGCAGGAAATGATCAAAGCGTTCGAGCGAAACCATGTCGGGATTGCGGGTGCGCTTAAGACGTAACACGACGAAGCGAATGTCTTCGTCCTCGGTGCGGCGCTTCAAATGATCAAAGCAACGGTCGAGCTCCGGGGCTGCGCCAAAGAACAATTCGCCTTCCAAATCGTAGAGCACCATAGCGGTGCAAGGCCGGTCCTCCGGAAGGCGTTCCCGGACCACTCGGTCGCTGCTCACAACCAACTCGGTCCAACGCAACAGCGCGGCGCGAGGAACAAACATCAGAATCGATAAAGCCACTCCAATCAGGATGGAAAATTCAACGCTGATGAAGATCGCAGAGAAGGCAGTAACCAAAACTAAGGCGGCATCGTAGCGCGAGGCCCGCATGGCATAACTCAATCGTTTCCAATCGACCAAGCGGACGGCTGTGACCAGGAGCAGTCCCGCCAGAGCGGCTTTGGGAATGTATCGGGCGAAGGGCGCGAGTGCAACTACGACGAGTGCGACCGTTCCCGCCGCGAAGACTCCAGAAACGCGGCTCACGGCCCCGGCTTGAAAGTTAATGGCAGAGCGCGTCAACGAGCCGGAACCCGGCAAGCATTGGAAAAATCCCCCGGTAAGATTGGCCAGACCCTCAGCCAGACACTGTCGGTTGTAGTCGAGCGACTGGCGCGTCGTGTTGGCAATCGATTTTGCGATCGCCAACGCCTCTAGGAGTCCGAGAAAAGCAATGGCCAACGCGCTTCCCGACATTTCCTTCACCCACCAGAACTGAATCCGGGGGATATGCGGCATCGGAAGATTGCGCGGGACGCTACCAACAACAGAGATAACGGTTGTTCCATCAAGCGCCGGCTTGGACCAGCCGAAGGCGGCGGCCAGAAGTGCCGCAACAATCAGCGCCATCAGCATGTCAAATTGCGGCAGGCGATATTTACGCGCCAAGTGCCTGAGCAGGATGACGAGAACGATGGTTCCCACCCCGATGCCGAGGGCCCTTGGATTCACGTAGCCGCTGCTAAGTGTCAGCCAAATGCGGTAAAGCACATGCTGCTGCCCGGTTCCACGATCGCGCAAGCCAGTCAGATTGCCCAGTTGGGTTAGTCCCACCAAAGTGCCCGCCCCAGCCATGAAACCGATCACGACGGACTCCGAGATGTAGCGTGTTAAGTCTCCGAGTTTGAATATCGCGATCAGGATCTGGATACAGCCGATCATGATCCCCAACAGGAACATGGCCTGGTAAGCTTCGAGCCGCGCGTCGTGATTGAAGAACCCGAGGGCGCTGAAAACCACGAGCGAAATCGCGTTCGTGGGGCCGTTGATCAGATGCGAGGACGAACCGAAGATCGAGGCCACGAGCGTGACCACAATGGCGGAATACAGCCCAAACCGCGGGTCGACACCCGCGATGAGAGCGTAAGCCATGGCTTGTGGCAACGAGATCGCCGCGACGGTCACTCCGGCGAGCAAATCGTTGCGTGTATTTCCCCAGGAGTAGTTAAACTTCATTCCGATTTACCCCGCCCGTTGTGCGATTACGACACATTCGGTCCGTAGGCCGATAGCCTTCTGGCTGACCGCATTAGTCCACGGAATGAGTGCCAGGGGGAGGGAACAGATCAAATTCGCGCAGTAATCAGGCAGCCTTCCCGATTGCGCTAGCGCCTTCCACTTCAATCAGTTTTCCGGAACGAACGTCATAGACGAATCCGTACACTGGAATCGACTTCGGCACCAAGGGGTGGTAGCGAATGCGCTCTACATCGTCGATGACAGCCTGCCTTTGGTCTCGGATGGTCAGCCACTCGATATACTCGCCGGCTTTGGACCCCGGACCATGGCCTACATCATGAAAGCCGTTAGGTGTTAACTCGGCGGTCTCCAGACTCGAAGCCAGCAACCCACGCATGACTTCATTCGTGAAGAACTCCATCCCGCAGTCGGTGTGGTGGATGACAAAGAATTCACGTGTGCCGAGCAGTTTGTAGCTGATTACAAGTGACCTGATGGCATCGTCACTGGCCCGTCCACCCGCATTGCGGATCACGTGCGCGTCCCCTTCGGCCAGGCCGGCATATTTGGCAGGATCGAGCCGGGCATCCATGCAGGTGAGAACTGCAAAGCGGCGGGCTGGCGGCAGAGCCAGTTTGCTCTTGTCTCCGAAATTAGAGGCGTAGGACCTGTTCGAGGCAAGTATTTCCGAAAGGATCTGACTCATTTGAAATCTCCCCAGTTGATCAACTTGGCTAACGGCTCACTGCAAGACCATTCTCACGACTGCAACACAACTGTTTCGTCTTAGATAAATAGACGGGTTGCGGTCCCGAATCTCGTTTGAAGCTGTGACGGCTTCCTCTTCTTCGCCCGAATCGACTGCTTCGAGAGCCCTTTCCTCCGGCTGAGACGAAAACCGGTGGAACCACAGCAAAATGAACAAGGTGGCTAAGATCCACCACAGAAACCAGGTCTTCTGAAGGAAAACGATCACGGAACTCCTCCACAGTCTCCCGCTGACCACCACGAAAGTGTCATTTCAGCCGAGCCTTCGCAGTATACTATATAGTCGATGGAACTACTAGACATAGGAGATTAGCGCCATGATACGCGTGTTATCTGCGGTGGTGTTCCTGATGCTCGGCGTTGTCGGTAATTCGTCAGAGGCGCCGACGACTACAGTCAAGCCGCCGGAAGTCACGGTTCTCCAGAACAGTCCGGGTCAAGCCGATGGGCTCATCTTTATCGCGCCCAAAGGCGCAGGCATCGGCGGTGGCCCCCAGCCGGGCCCGGTAGGGCCTGAAATCGTGGACAGCAGTGGCCGCGTCATCTGGTTCTCCGAAGTGACAAACGGTCAAGTCGCAGCCGACTTCCGCGTTCAGTCCTATCGTGGCAAGCCGGTGCTGACGTGGGCACAACAGAGCAACTTCGGGAAACTCGCGGGGGGTACGTCGGTGAACTACATCCTCGACGACACCTATCACATCATCGCCACTGTGCGTGCCGGCAACGGACTCAACGCGGATGCCCATGATTTCCTACTCACGCCCCAAGGCACAGCCCTTATTACCATCTACGACGTTGTGACGGCCGACCTGTCCTCGGTTGGTGGATCGAAGAACGCCCAGGTGTGGGAGGGATCGATCCAGGAAATCGATGTCGCAACCGGCAAAGTAATCTTTGAATGGCACAGCCTGGACAAAGTTGGATTCGACGAGAGCTATTGGCCACTGCCAGACTCGTCGACAGCAGCCTGGGACTATATCCACATCAACGGCATCGCACTCGACGACGACGGCAACTTGCTGCTCTCGGCGCGTCACACCTCGACCGTCTACAAGCTCGACCGCCACACCGGCGCAGTGATCTGGCGACTGGGAGGCAAGAAAAGCGATTTCCGGTTCGGACCGGGAGCCAGCTTCTTTTTTCAGCATGACCCTGTGGTGGCAGGGCCCAATACCCTGCACATATTCGACAACGAAGTGAATCCCAAGCCGGTCATGCCGTGGTCGCGCGTCATCTGGCTGAAACTCGATTTGTTGGCAAAGACTGCTACGCTCATCCGCTCCCTCGATCACCCCGATCATCTTTCAGTGCTCTCGCAAGGCAGCGCCCAACCGCTGGAAAATGGCAATACGTTCGTGGGATGGGGTGAGCCGGGCCGCTTCTCGGAGTTCGACTCCAATGGACGAATAATTTTCGACGCTACTCTACCGAAGGGCTACGACACGTACCGAGCCTACCGTTTCCGTTGGCCGCCTGATCGAAGATGACGCGTTTCATAGGCGCTGCCTTGGTTGCAGTCATTGAAGAGAAGGGCAAGATGTTTTCTCCTGAAAGGAAATAGTTTTCCCCTGGCCTCAGTGCTCTTGGAGGCGGTTCAGGTTAAGTCCTTGAATCGCTGAAGCTTCCGATAGGCTCCTAACTTGCAAGTCTAGTATTGACATAGAGATAGTGTTGGTGAGGTTGTTGCGATGCTCACGAATCAAACTGACCGAGATCAGAAAGTGTCCCAGCTCACCGTCGCAATCGTCGGAGGGGGATTCACAGGAACGACGCTCGCGGCTCAGCTATTGCGCGCCTCAGGCGGCAGCGTCTCTGTAGTACTCATAGAGCGGGGCGCGCGCTTTGGCCGCGGCGTAGCGTACAGCACTGAATGTACGGAGCATTTGTTGAATGTCCGGGCGAGGAACATGAGCGCCTATCCAGACGATCCGGAACACTTTCTTAAGTGGGCGCGTCTGAACCACGCCCCCGGCGCTTCTCCTGACGATTATCTTCCGCGACCGTTGTACGGTCAGTACGTTGCATCCGTGCTGCAGCAAGAGATCGAACGTTACCCCGGCCAGGTCGAACACGTGCAAGACGAAGCCGTCTCGATCGTTCGTATTGGCGAGACCGCAGAGATCAGTCTTCGCGGCGGCCGCACTCTGTTCGCTGACAAGGTGGTGATCGCACTCGGGAACTTTCCACCGGGCGATCCCCGACTCCCGGGAAGAACGCCACACAGTCAGCGTTACGTTTCGAATCCATGGAAGTCTAGCGAGCTGGGCAATGTCGCTCAGCACGAGAGTGTTCTGTTGGTTGGTTCCGGCCTTACCAGCGTGGATGTCGCGATCACCCTGCGTGAGCGTGGATTCCGCGGGACCATTCACGTCCTCTCCCGCCGCGGCCTATTACCGCAGACTCACAAAGCGACTGCTCCTTGGCCGCCATTCTGGGATGACCAATCTCCCAGAACTGTTCGCGGGCTCTTACGTTTGATTCGCACGCAAGTGGAAGCCGCGAAAAAAGCAGGCAGCGGCTGGCGCGCTGTGATCGACTCCCTTCGACCCTTCACGCAAGAGATCTGGCGTTCTCTCTCGTTGAGGGAGCGACGCCGTTTCCTGTGCCACGTGCGCCCCTACTGGGATGCGCATCGTCACCGGATCGCGCCCGCGATCGGTGCTCGGATAGCTTCGCAAATTCAGGTTGGCCAGATCGAAATCCATGCCGGCCGCATCAAGGCATACGCCGAAGACCTCGATGGAGTCGACGTGACTTACCGCGACCGCCAGTCCGGGCAACTTGAGCGGCTACGCGTAGACCGCGTAATGAACTGCACCGGTCCCGAAAGTGACTGCCGCAAGGTGGACGATCGTTTGCTGACAGATCTCATGCGACAGAAACTGGCTCGACCGGACCCGTTGTTCCTGGGACTGGATGTCTCTTCGAACGGCGCCTTGATTGACGCTAACGGCGCAGCTTCGAAGCTTCTTTATGCCATCGGCCCAGTTCGCAAAGGCAGCTTGTGGGAGACCATCGCGGTTCCGGAACTTCGAGTCCAAGTATCCGGGCTGTCAAGGCTCTTGCTTACCGTTCGCAAGTCTGAACAGCCCAAGCCTGAAGAATATCCTCAACCTCCGCGGCTAGAACCGATTGCTGCGCTCCCTCGGCAGCGAAAGGGAAGAGGTATCTACTTCGAGCAGTTTTACCTGGGCTGTTTGGCCCACGCTTCTTACTTGCTGGCGTCAGAAGGAGAAGCGGTCGTGGTCGATCCTCAGCGGGATGTGGACATGTACCTGAAGGCCGCCGAGCAGCACGGACTCAGAATCCGCCACATCTTTGAGACCCACTTGCATGCCGACTTCGTTTCAGGACACCAGGAACTGGCCGCACGCACTGGAGCCAAGATCTACATCGGTCCCAACGGCCGTGCTACGGTTCCCCACTCAGAGGTGCACGACGGTTTCGAGTTGCGCGTGGGAAACATGCGAATCAAAGTTCTGGAGACGCCTGGGCACACCCCGGAGAGCATTTGTCTGGTAGTCACGGATGAAGAAATATCTCCTAATCCCTTGGCAGTTTTAACGGGCGACACACTGTTTCTTGGAGATGTGGGGCGCCCCGACCTGTCGAAAACACATACGCCGGAAGTACTGGCCAGCATGCTCTACGACAGCCTTCATAACAAACTGCTCAAGCTCGCAGAAGATGTCATCGTTTATCCTGCGCACGGAGCCGGTTCGCTGTGCGGACGCAATATGCGCGCGGAACGTTCTTCTACCATTGGCACGGAGCGGCTTACCAACTATGCTCTGCAGATTAAGAACAAAGAAGAGTTCATCCAGCAACTGACCACCAACTTGCCGCCCCGTCCCGAATACTTTCCTCAGGACGCACAGATCAACCGAACAGGCGCGCCAGCGTTGGCCGAACTGGCCACACTTTCCCCAGTTTCCGCGGAAGAGCTGTGGTCCTCGCCGGATGATGGAGTGATTGTGTTGGACGTCCGCCCGGGCGACCAGTTTGCCGCCGGGCATGTACCCGGCTCGATCAACATTCCACTCTCGGGACAATTTGCTTCCTGGGCAGGCATCCTGCTGGGGTTATCCTCTCGGCCGTTGCTGGTCGCAACATCGCCGGAGCAACTGTTTGAAGCGCGGATGCGTCTGGCTAGAGTCGGCATTGATGACGCACGCGGATACCTGCAAGGCGGGATCGAGGGCTGGGTTCGAGCAGGGTTGGACCTGGCCGAGCTTCCGCAAACCACAGTGCGACAATTGAATGAACATTTTGGCGCGGATAAGCCTCATTTGCTGGACGTGCGTCGGAAGCCAGAATGGGAAACAGGGCACATTGAAGGAGCGGCTTGGTGGCCGTTGGAGGACTTCAGAACATCCCTCCCGCAGGTGGATCGCAACGCGCCGATTGCCGTCCTTTGTAAGGGCGGCTACCGGAGCATGATTGCTTGCAGCTGGTTGCGGCGAGAGGGCTTCCGCAACGTCACGAATGTAATCGGCGGGTTCGACGCCTGGGAAGAGGCACGACTGCCATCCGTGACCGAAGTGCCCATCGCCGTTTAGCTCGTTCCAGAAACATCAATACTGTGGAAATCAAATCAGAGGGTTCCCTGCGATTTCGTGGGATAATCGCGGCATCATGGAAACCTCAAGTCTTGATCTCCTGTACTTGGAGAGGGATCCATCTACTAAGCAGCCCTCTGCCTGTATCTCCGTGAAACCAAACTCTCGTCACGATTACGGGGGCATCGGGGCTGATAAGCTGATTACGGCCCCGTGCTTGAGTTTCATCGCACTGGATGCCGAAATCAGAAGGCTCCACGCGGAGCTCGATGAAATCCGCTCCCGCGCGAAGAAGAAGTTCTATAGAGCGCAAGCTTCGACAGCGGGCGCGTGAGCGTGCACTTCCAAACCACGCCCACCCGGCTTGAGCAGTCGATCCTGACTTTTCCCTCGCCCCTAGATTTCCCACAATGGCGATGGGTTAACTTGACATTAGCCCCCGGAAGCGTTACATCTCATCAGGAATTCTCCACGCAACGAGATAGTGTGTCTGATTTTCTTACGTTTCGCACGGAGAGGCAGATCAAGTCCAAGAACGTCGTGATGCGAGCCACAGACAATCCCGTCGGTAGCACCTACCGTTTCCACGTGAAGGACGTTGCCTCTGCCCAACCGCACACCGAAATCTCTGTGTATCGTATTCGTCAAGCATTCCCCTTTTGCGACTGAGGAGCTAATCCATGCCTGAGAAAGCCGAAGTCCGTCATACGCTGAGCGAGCAGCAGGCGCGCCAGCTTGCGAACGTCACCAAAACGGTCCCCATGATGGAGGTGATCACGCCGCGCTGGCTGGTCACTTTCTTGTCGTGGGTGCCCGTTGAAGCCGGCACCTATCGTGTCAACAAAGTGAAAGTCACCCGCCCGGGTACGCGGACCATTGAGTGCAGCCCTGACGAAGAAGTCGACTTGCCAGAGATTTACGTAGACTACGAAGAGAAGCCGCGTGAATATACGCTCAACGCAGTGACCACGGTTCTCGATGTGCAGACTCGCATTTCGGATTTATACCGCAGTCCGCACGACCAGATCAGGGAGCAACTGCGGCTCATGATCGAGAAGGTCAAAGAGCGCCAGGAGAACGAACTGGTCAACAATACCGAATACGGTTTGATCCATAACGTTGCTCCTGAGTTCAAGGTTAAGGCAAGAAAGGGAGCACCCACGCCGGACGACCTCGACGAACTGATCGCGAAGGTGTGGAAAGAGCCATGCTTCTTTCTGGCACATCCACGAGCGATCGCCGCGTTCGGACGCGAGTGCACCCGCCGCGGCGTTCCGCCACCCACGGTGAATCTGTTTGGCTCCCAGTTCTTGACCTGGCGTGGCATCCCGCTGGTGCCTTCCGACAAGCTGGCAGTCAAGAGTGAGAAGACCAACATTTTGCTGTTACGAACCGGCGAGAAGAGGCAGGGGGTCATCGGTCTGTTCCAGCCTGGGCTGCCAGGCGAGGTTTCGCCTAGTTTGTCCGTTCGATTCATGGGGATTAATCACAAGGCGATCGCCTCGTACCTGATTTCGCTCTACTGCTCCATCGCAGTCCTGACGGAAGACGCCATCGGGGTACTGGAGAACGTGAATGTCGACCAATACCACGAGTACAAGTGATCGCTTCGAGGCCGACTCGCTGACATCGTCTCCCGCACAAGAGAAAGGCGTGCAGAAGGTTAGTGCGTCGCCCTTCGCGGCAACTCTCCCCGATCCGGCAGTGCTTGCGCGGCTCGCGAATGAGTTTTTCGCAGCGCTGCCCGGCGCGGCGGAGCCTCTGGGCGCGAGCGTGCCAGCAGCCTCGCCGAATGATGTCGATCTGCGCGTGCCTTCTGGATCTGCGGCGCGAACCGCCGTGCCGGATTATCAGCGGGAGATGTTCTCCTTTCCGGGCGTGCCGAACTCCGGCTCTGTTCCAGGGCTTCCAGATATGGCCTCGACGGTGCCCATAGGTGCACTGAATGAGGCCGATTTCAGGGCGATTGCCGCTTCATTGGCTGGCGCAGTGGCACTCGTGCCTCAAGTTCCAACTCCCGCGATACTCAGCCCCTCGTCATCTTCGCTTGAAGGAGAGAAGGCCGGGCCCTGGACCGCTGCCCCGCAGTTTCCACCTGCGGTGGAAATGTTTTCTTTTCCAGGCATCCCGGCAATTCCTTCGTCACCGCCGACTGCTCCGCCGAGCGGGTCGGATCTGGCAGCAGCCGCGTCTTCACCAGCGGCCGTGTTGATCCCCGGCGCTCCCGTCCCGCCGACCGCGTATCGGACGCCGGGCAGTTCCGCCGACGAAACCAGAACGGATCCATGGGCGACCGCTCCCAATTTTCCGAATGAAGTTTTTTCCTTCCCGCGTGTTCCGGGTGTGTCCGCCCCAGGTGTTCCGGAACAACGTGTTCCCGAACCGATCGTGTCGCAGCCGAGCGTACCGGCGAGTTCTATCTCGCTTGACACGCCGCCTTCGGCCAATGCTCCTCAGTCGATTCCCGCGATCCCCAATGCCGTTCAATCGCCTGTGCTTCCGGAAAGCGCTGAAAGTTTTGCGGACGCGGGACGAGCGGTGTATGGAAAAGCCGCGCCAACATCTCCGCCCGTCACTGAGATGTTTTCTTTCCCTGGCGTGCCCGGCGCGCAGTCTCCCCCAGGCGTTCCAGTTCTGCCTTCGTCAGTGCCGACGAGGCCTCCAACTGAAACCGATCTTCGCGCGCTGTATTCTGCGCTCCCTGGTACATCCGCAGCCACGACGCCCCCTGGCGTTCCGCAGCCCGCGGTTCCCAGTGTCCCCGTCAATACTTCCTATGAGGAAGGAACACCGAAACAGTCTGCCTCTCTGCCAAAAGGCGTCGAGTCCTATGAATTCCGTCCCGATCTGGCCCCAGGGGAGCTTGGCGTCGCCAAGCGTCCACTCGATCCTCGGCTGATTCGCCAGGATTTTCCGATCCTTCAGGAGCGCGTGCACGGACGGCAGTTAATCTGGCTCGACAACGCCGCTACCACCCAGAAGCCGAACGCCGTGATCGACCGTTTGTCGTATTTCTATCAGCACGAGAACTCCAACATTCACCGCGCGGCCCACACTCTGGCTGCCCGCGCTACTGATGCCTATGAGAGCGCACGCGAAAAGACGCGCCGCTTTTTGAACGCTTCTTCAACTCGCGAGATCATTTTCGGTCGCGGTACAACCGAAGGCATCAATCTCGTTGCTCAGGCGTGGGGACGCCGCAACGTGCAGAAAGACGACGAGGTGGTCATCACCTGGCTTGAGCACCACGCCAACATCGTACCCTGGCAGCAACTGTGTGCTGAGAAGGGTGCTCGCCTGCGAGTGGCGCCGGTGAACGACCGCGGCGAAGTGATCCTCGGAGAGTACGAGAAATTGCTGGGACCACGCACACGGATTGTGTCGTTCAGCCAAGTCTCGAACGCTCTCGGAACGATCACACCAGCGCGCGAGATGGTAGAGATGGCCCACCGTCACGGCGCGCGCGTGCTGGTCGATGGTGCGCAGGCTGTCTCTCACATGCGCGTGGACGTGCAGGTCCTCGATTGCGACTTCTACGTTTTCTCTGGACACAAGATCTTCGGTCCCACCGGGATCGGCGCTGTCTACGGAAAGCTGGACGTGCTCGACCACATGCCTCCCTGGCACGGCGGCGGCAACATGATCGTGGATGTCACCTTCGAGAAGACTACTTACCAGACAGCACCGGGGCGCTTTGAGGCGGGTACGGGAAACATTGCCGATGCCGTCGGACTGGGTGCAGCTCTCGATTATGTAGATCAGATCGGAATGGAAAGCATCTCGGCCTACGAACATGAATTGCTGATTTATGCGACCGAAGGACTTCTAACTGTCCCTGGTCTTCGGCTGATCGGGACCGCGCGCGAGAAGGCGGGTGTGCTGTCGTTCGTTCTCGACGACGTCCGCACAGAGGACGTAGGAGCCGCCCTGAGTCAGGAAGGTATCGCGGTACGTGCCGGGCACCACTGCGCTCAGCCTATCCTGCGCCGCTTGGGCGTCGAGAGCACCGTCCGCCCGTCACTGGCGCTCTACAACACACGCGAAGAGATCGATGCGCTGGTCGCGGCGTTACTGCGCATCCAGGCGAATCGGGGACATCGCGAGTTGTAATTTACGCCTGGAGGCGACCGGCCGCCTCGCTCGCTGCAATATCGCGTGACGGATCAGGTTTTAGGCTGCAAGCGCCGAAGTCGGAATCTGCAGTGCCTGGTTGCGCAGTGCATCAAAGAGAATACTCGTCAGGTAGCGTTCGCCGAAATCCGGCAGAACCACTACGATCAGTTTTCCCGCATTGTCCTTCCGAGTTGCGACTTTGAGAGCGGCAACTACCGCGGCTCCCGACGAAATGCCCACTAGAAGGCCCTCTTCCTTCGCGAGTCGGCGCGCCATGTTGATGGCCTCGTCGTTGGTTACCGTAACAATTTCATCGATGTAGTCGCGGCGCAGAATGCTGGGTACAAAACCAGCGCCGATGCCCTGTATCTTGTGGGGCGAAGGCTTACCGCCCGAGAGGACGGGACTCTCCGCCGGTTCGACGGCGACGGCCTTAAACGACGGCTTCTTCGGCTTGATGTACTGGCAGACGCCGGTAATAGTTCCGCCCGTGCCGATGCCGGAGATCAGAATGTCGGCACGCCCCTCCGTGTCATTCCAAATCTCGGGCCCGGTGGTCTCAAAGTGAATCTTGGGATTGTCCGGATTGTCGAACTGCTGCAGCATGAAACCGTTTGGGGTTTTAGCGAGAAGCTCCTCAGCTTTGGCGACCGCACCCTTCATACCGTTCGGCCCCGGGGTAAGTACAATTTCAGCGCCGAAGGCAAGCAGCAGGACGCGCCGTTCAAGACTCATGGTTTCGGGCATCGTCAAAATGAGCTTGTATCCTTTTACAGCTGCAACAAAAGCCAGTCCGATGCCCGTGTTGCCACTGGTCGGCTCGATCAGTACGGTTTTGCCAGGCTGAATTTTCCCGGCCCGTTCGGCCTCGGTTATCATGCTCACGCCAATGCGATCCTTTACGCTGGCGCAAGGATTCGAGCTCTCCAGTTTCGCAACAACTTGAGCGGCGCAGCCGTCTGTTACTTTGTTAAGCCGCACGAGCGGCGTGTTACCGATCAGCTCTGTGACGTCACTTGCGATCTTCATGGTCGAGTTGTCCTCCAAGATTCGGAAATTCGGTAGATGCCTTTCGCCTAACCCTACTAAGGCTACTAGCATACTAATATTATGATCTGTGATCCAAATCACCATGAATGAGCAGTCAAGCCGCCTAGATACTAAGCGAGTACAGTACAGAGGCCCGCTACTGTGAGCTCCCTAGCTGGAACTTGGCTGTACGGATTTCTGAGTCCGCAGTGATTACTGCACTGTGCTCACGCTCCGACAACCTGAGGAAGTCGAGACAGTTCCTCGTCGGTGCTGTCGTTGGGGACTGAGCATCCCGGCGTCAGAATGAACTTGCTGCCAGCCACATTCCTGGCGGTCTGCCATTGGTTGCGGATTTGCTCCGAGGAGAGATCCTTGTAATTCTTCTCATCGATTCCGGTGGCAATCGTCTGCGAGAACTTGCTGCGCACAGTGCTAACTGACACGCCGCTGGACTGGACAGACCAGTTGACGACCGGGGCCTGGAAGTCGACAAACTGGTCAATATATTCATTCTCCCAGTGCAAATGCAGGAAGTTCAGCTTGGCGCTGGAGGTCGCGGCAAAGAACCGCTTGTCAAAGGGCGCGCTGAATTTGGCATAGTCTGCCGGTGAAAGCTCCGCGCGGTTGGCGTTCGCAATCGAAAAGAGAACCCCCGAGGCGCCCGCAGCAAAGGCGCGCTTGGCGTGATTAATGTGCGACTGCGTCAGTACATCAAGGGCGTCGATCAGTCGCTGCGGGTTCTCCTGCTGGAGGCGAACGACCTCTTCCTTTGAAGAGAGTTTGACCGCGACCTGCCAGGGATTGAATGCCGTTTCGAGAATGTACGCGTCTCCGTGCAGTCCGTCGCGGATCAGTTCCAAGGCGCGAATCTGTTCAGGGAAGGGATTGTCCAGAACCTTCAGTTCATACCAGTTGCCTACAGGCTTTGGGTATGGATAATCGCTCATCACCTTCACGATATCCGTCTTGTACTTCCAGTGATAATCAAGCGTGGCCTTGGCGTGCTCTTCGGGAGTCTGAGGTCCGAAGTGATGCCAATGCGTGAATGGCGGACGGTCTACATCCTGCCCCGCCAGTGCCCGGTCTACGCGCTCTTTGCGGGTGAGCGGTTCTCGCCCGGCCACCTTTCCCAGAACTGGTTGTGCAACAGCGACACCAGCAGCGGCTGCGGCGGACACGAGGAAGTTTCTACGGCTTATCATGATTGACTCCGGGAAATCCGAATCTCAGTTTCCGCCTTTCGCAACATGAACGTTCTCCGAAAGCAACTGCCCAATCTCGTTGCGCACACTGTCCTTCAAACGTGAATCCAGCTCGCCGCTCGCGTGACTGGTGAAACCAGTGTGGATCGAACACACCAAGCCGTTTCGGCCAACGAAGAATGTCGTGGGCCAGGCATTCAGGTTTTCGGCCTGTGGGATCTTCTCGTTGAGCTGGCTTGGTTCTCCAGCGATCAGGTAAGTGTATTCGATTCCATAGCGCTTAATGAACGCATGGACTCGCGAGAGGCTTTTTAGCTGCTCCGCCGGCTCGAAGTCGAGAGCGACAATCTCAAGGCCCAGACTGTGATACTCCCGGTACAGTTCTTCGAGAAAAGGTGCTTCGTCGTGGCAGTTCGGGCACCAACTTCCGGTGATATTGACTAACACCACCTTGCCCTGAAATTGGTCGTCAGTGTTGGAGACGACGCGGCCGGTCACATCCGGAAAGGAAAAACGCAGCGGCTGGCTCGCGTCTTTCACTTTCGTGTGCTCCGTCGGATCGTCCGGTGGAACAAGATTTCTGGCTCGTGCGTCCGCCGGCCGCAGCGCTACGAATTTTTGTGTGTCATGAAAGCTGTCGATTTGCAATTGCAGGCTACCATCGGATTGCGGTGTGACTTCCACGTAAAACGGACGCTCTCCAGTGAAATGACTGAGGAAGAACTTGCCGTCCTTGAAACTACCCGAGAGGGCGCCCGTGTCACCATCGACCCGCAGAATTGCTGCATCAATCTTCGAGCCTGTCTGGTTCACGACGAAGTGCCACGCCGACTCGCCCTTCGGGCTCTTGACTTGAATTTCCCAAAGCCCAGAGATATCCGGTGCGTGTTGGTCAATGCTTGCAACCGGGGATGGGTCGTGCCGCTTCGCTTGGAATGCATAAGCATTTCCAGAAGCTCCGCCGTAGGTCCCAGTCAATATTCCATCATTAAGGGTCGCTTCAAGCTTCGTGGCGTAACTGTCGAAAGTCAGCACCAGAGAGCCATTCTCGACCGTTCCACTGTTTGACGGGTTGACCCGGTCGTCGCCGTTAAAGAAGTAGCTATGCACCTCCGCTCCGGTGCCGTCGATTTCGATCCTGAATGGAACGGAAACATTGTTCAAGGTGACGGTCGCGTCCCACGTGCCCTTTACAGATTGTCCCGACGCTAAAAGGGTGATGGCAAAGATTGCTAGTACGGTTGCAGAGGCCAGTTTCGCGCTAGAAGCGATATGCATGAAGGAATCCTTTGTGTGCCGGGAAGCCCCGAGGCCTTCCGAGACCTGCCGAGTGTCGCAGGCTGACACCACCTTGTTCAGCGAGCGAACATAGGCTATTATATACATAGACATACTTACTAATGCGAGATTCCAAAGTGCTTGCCATCCGCCATCGCGTTCAACTTCGCTGTCGATGCACACACATCCTCATTTCTTTCCAGTTGTCTTGAGTGTTTTTCAATCGCAATCGACTTGGCTGTTCCTGGATATTTGCATGAAGCCCCAGCCCTTTCTGGTGTTCCTCATGGTTGCACTATTGACCAGCGCGACGGTAGCTCAGAATGGCGCATCGCCACTGGAGGTGGCGCGAAAACCGGTTCGAGTGTTGCTTGTCGTCGCTCACCCGGACGACGAATACGAAGTGGGTGGCACTGTTTATCGAATCAGCAAAGAACTCTTCGGGACCGTCGATCAGGTAATTATCAACGATGGTGAAGCTGGCTACCGATATTCCTCCCTGGCGGTTCCTTACTACGGGATCGACCTGACGAATGAAGCAGTTGGCAGAGCCCGACTCCCTGGTATCCGCAAAGAGGAAGCGCGACGGGCTGGCAGAATCTTGGGCATTCAGCACCAGTGGTTCCTGAACGAGAAAGATGACCGGTTTACGCTCGACGCCGGTGAATCCCTCCAACGGAGTTGGCATGAAGAGCGAATTCTGCGTGTCCTGCAACAGCGATTAAGCAAGGGACATTACGACTTCGTTTTTGTACTACTGCCGTCAGAACAGACTCATGGAGAACACAAAGCGGCTTCGATTCTTGCTCTAGAATCTGTTGAACGGTTGCCGGCAAGCCGACGCCCGATCGTACTGGGCGCACAGGCTGGCGGCGGCGATCCTGCGCCTTACACGTCGCTGCTCGGATATTCACTCACGGCTACAGACTCACCCAGTCCGCAATTTCAGTTCGATCGCAATACTTGCTTCGGTTACCGGGAATCCCTTTCCTATCAGATCGTCGTGGACTGGGTGATCGCCGAGCATAAGTCCCAGGGTCTGTTCCAAACCAGATGCCAGCAAGATCGGTTTGAGAATTTCTGGCTGTTCACCGTAAACCGAACTTCAGCGGCTGGTGAGGCCGAGTCGCTGTTTGCTGCCGTCAGACCAAGGCCCGAACGCGCCAGGGAAGTTGGAATTGCAGGCGCTGCCAAGCCGCAATAGGCGAAAGGGGAGAGTACGGATTCGCCGAATCGGAGCCCACAACCGAAAAGAATCAGGGAAGGATTGCCAACGTGTATACGAAACAAACGCAGATTGAAACCGATGTTGAATGGGTACATGAGATCGGCAGGCATATTGCCCGCGGCGATACGTTGGATGAGGCGCTGGCCGCAACCGTGAGTTTCGCTATCGCGCTAGTCAATTGCGACCGCTGCTTCATCTATGTCCGGGACGACGCAGAACTGGCGCTCTGGGTTTGGAAACATATGGATCAGGAGGAGCCGGAGCAAACCAAACTCCCGCTTGGGCGAGACTACACGGCCTTGCTGGCGCAACATCGGGTTCCAATCGCCATTTCGACCAACAGCCGGGAGCAGTCTGAGCCGAGGATTTTTGATCAATGGTCAACCGATCCTGGCGAGACGTTTGTATCGGTACCGTTGCTAGCCCGCAGGGAATTGGTCGGCGTGATCAACTTGCAGCACAGCCGACCCCGCCGATACAGCCTCCGAGAAGTCAAGCTGCTTTCCAGCGTCGGATTTCTGCTCGGTGCTGATATTGGTATCTCGCGTTTAGAGAGCCGGAATTCTGATCTCCTGATGGAATTGGAAACACGGAAGCTTGTCGAGCGCGGCAAGGGCATTCTGCAACGGGAACTGGGACTCAGTGAGCACGAAGCCTTCCTGGCTTTGCAGCGCCAGAGCCAGCAGAAAAAGCGGCCGATGAAAGAGATTGCTCAAGCCATCATTCTGAGCGCTGAAGTAAGGCAGAGTGTCGGGCAAAACTGAATAACATGGGGCGCGGTGGCCAAGTGGCAAGGCAAGGGTCTGCAAAACCCTGATCGGCGGTTCGATTCCGCCCCGCGCCTCCAAATGTTACTCAGAAGCCGTCGAAACTGCCGGAACAGTGACTTAGGCGACGCCCGATGACTGTCGCGGCATTGCTCTCGATAAACGGAAATTCAACGAGCTTTTTCCGATGATAATCCGTGCGGCGGCGCGTGCCCTTCAATAACTCATCGAAAGACACATGGGTCTTGAAGGTACTGGTCTGGGATCCGACTCCAACTATGTTCAGCTTGCGGATCTGGAGGTCGGGGGTATCTTCGCTAACGAAGATGCGTTCAACCTCCGTAATCGAGTTGGCGAGTATCCGCAAGAGGGTCGTCTTTCCGGTCCCGGTTCCGCCGCTGACGAGCAGCGTTTTGACGGTACGCTCGATCGAAGATTCCACCGCTATTCTTTGCGTCGTCTATTCGCGAGTCCCAATTTTGTTGCAATTTGTAGCTGAGAACACTTCGGGTGGTGACTCGGTGCTCCCTCCGGCCAATTGCTGACTCTTGCTGAGGGGGTAGCACCTCCCAACTATGCGCCGCGGTGCGCCACTGGTTCTTTGCGCCGCTCAGCCAATGTTGTGGGCGTTTCATCACCCGTTACCCCGTTTTCCTGAGCTTCCTATGCACACGTTGCACGACGCTTTCCGGGATTCGCAACGTGGTATAGCCTCGCTTAAACCGTGTTTCAACGTTCTCCCACTTGATCACCCCAGGTTCGGCGGCGAAAATACGCCGGATTGTTCGTTCGCTTAAGCCCCAGAAATCAGCGACTTCGCTTACGCAATAGTGTTTTTCAAACGCCACACTGGCCGGCATGGCTGGTTTGCTTGGAGGAGCGTAGCTGGGCTGGAGGGAGGGTTCTGTTGCCATAGCACACCGTGTTTTGATGTATGTAGTACGGGATTGAAATCTCGTCAAACGGAAGAGTTACCGGACGCCAGAGCCATCTGCGATGGACACGGAAGGAGAAAGAGGCCATTCTTGCGATTTTCAGTGGGTAACGTGCCGTAGTGTGGGGTAGGGGGATCTGGCTGTGACCACGAAATGGGTGGTGACAGGTCAGACACACCTAACCGTTATGAAAATTTTCTACTCTACTCCTCTTTTCAACGGGTTACAAATCGGTTGATTTGATCTGTTCTGCTTGGAAATGATTCGTTTTGATCGTACAACCATTACAATTTCATGACAGTGTGTTTCCAGCTTGTGAATTGCGTCCCTTCGGTATTCGTCAAATACCTTCTTTACCATGGAAACTCTCCTCTCACGAAAATGTGTGCTGTCTGGCAGAAAAACAATCGACCGACATCACCAAAAGAGCAAGCTGCATCCTGCTGGCGACTTCATGAAGCGACTTTGAGCCGCAAGTCAGTACAACACTTCACTCTCTCCCTTTTCGGAGATCATCTTCTGGAACTGCGCCACGATCTTGTCGCGTCGCGCCATCACGGCCTTCACTTCATCTTTGGAGAGATAATGCTGGGTTTTTCCCGCCAGTTCGTTCCCGTCTAGTGTCTTCAGTTTCTCGAACAACTGCCGGTCGCAGCGTACCAAGTCCTTGGGGTTCCGCAGGTCTTTGAAAAGCCGAAATGCGCGGCTGAAATCAATCCTCCAGATCCTCCAGTCCGCACTGATCAGCACGTTTGTGAGGTTGGGATCGTCATCGTACACCAATTGGTCGAAGACCCGTATTTTGTACATCTGCTTGTCCCAAGCTTCTGGATCGGGGGGCTCTATCTTCTGCTGAACGCGATCTGCCTCATCCATC
>Ga0187851_10001176_pt1 | contig 25536 bp, 20 predicted proteins | sample June2016WEW_6_10_FD_132997 | JGI IMG/M metagenome (GOLD analysis project Ga0187851, IMG submission 132997) | Peatland microbial communities from SPRUCE experiment site at the Marcell Experimental Forest, Minnesota, USA - June2016WEW_6_10 | ecosystem: Environmental > Terrestrial > Soil >...
ATCACCGGCGGCGTCGGTTCGCGCGAGTCGGGCGAGGCCTTCGGCGCGCCCTATGAGCTGCCGAACCAGCTCGCCTACACCGAGAGCTGCGCCGCCATCGGCTCCATGTTCTGGCAGTGGCGCATGCTGCAGGCCACCGCCGACGCGAAGTACATGGACGTCTTCGAGCGCGCGCTGTACAACGGCGTCAACAGCGGCCTGTCGCTGCGCGGCAACCTTTATTGCTACCGCAATCCACTCGAGTTGATCGGCGATCCCGAAGACATAATCCGCAACCCGTGGTACGACACCACCTGTTGCCCGCCCAACATCCAGCGCGTGCTGGCCTCGCTCCCCGGCTACATGTACAGCACTTCCGCCGACGGCTTGTACGTGCATCTCTACCACGCCGGCGCCCTCAAGTGGCATCTCGAAGATGGCACTCCTATCGAAGTAAGCGAGGAGACGAATTACCCGTGGTCGGGCACGATCAGCCTGGTGGTGAACCCCGCCGCGGAAAAAGAGTTCACGTTCCACGTGCGAATTCCGGCGTGGGCTGAGGGCGCGACGCTGGCCGTCAACGGAGCGGCCCTGCCGGCTCCCCGGCCGGGTACCTACGCGGCGATCCAGCGCACCTGGAAACGCGGCGACGTGGTGAAGCTGACGCTGCCCATCGCGCCGCGAATGACCACGGCCAACGCCCTGGTGCGGGATGATGTCGGCAAGCTCGCCGTCGAATATGGCCCGCTGGTGTACTGCATGGAAGGCCTCGACCAGCCGCAGCCGCAAAACGTCTTCGCCTGGACGCTCGATCTGCGCGGCCCGGGCTCCGCTTCGCCGGCGTCGTTTCAAACAAGGTGGGAGAAGGATCTTCTGGGCGGCGTGCTGACGTTGTCGCACCGGGCCGTCCACGCGCCTTCGGAGCTGTCGCGGCAACCGCTGTATGGACTCTTCCTCGCCGCTGCGCCAAGCCGCTCGGCGGCGGGCGAAATCAAGCTGATCCCCTATTACACTTTCGATAATCGCGAGCCGACCAGCATGCAGGTGTGGCTCCCGTATCTGCGTTAAATCGCGCCCTCAAACGCGCCATCGCGCGCTGCTCCTGGCCCGCATTGCGGCGCCGGCCTCCGCGTTCGTCTAATTCCAGTCATCAAGCGGCTGACTGCCGCGTGTCAAGGATTGCTATTTCCCAGAAATTTGACAAAAACATCTTGCATTCCAACGCTATATGCCGTAATGTCGTTTCGCTGGAGGATTAAATTCCGTAAATTTAGCAACAATCTGCGAGTTGCATGCCGGAATTATGTCGCCAGCTAACAGCGAATTCGCGTAAATCGGAGGAAATTATGTCCACTGAAGTTCAACTTGTGGCCGGCCTTGCCGGCGCAATTGGATCGGATTATCGTCCTACCCACAGCCAATTGGTGTTTGTGGAGTACGGAGGCAAGCTCTCTCGTTTCAACCTTTTCCCGGCGGCGACTGTCGTCAGCCAGGGGACCGCGACGCTCAAAGGCACCTGGACGTTCGATCTCGACGCCGGCGTCGAAGGCGGACCGGGGCCGAACGTCGACATCTGGTGGGACCAGCAGACCACGGTTCTGCGCCAGATGGTGCCGCAAAATAGCGCCAAAATCATCAATCTCGGGGTCGTCGATTTCAACCCAATTACCGCCAACGGTTTGCAGGGTTTGACGTATACAACCACTCCCATTCCCGGCAACGACAATGCCACCAACAAGCTGGTGGCCGGCGACGTGTTCGCAGTTCTGACGAATAAGGGGAATTATTCCAAAGTAAAGGTCGTCACATACGGCTACGATTTACAGATTCAGTGGGTCACTTATCACCTGGATCCCGCCTATGCCGTGCTCGGCACCGGCTACACCAACCCGGAAGACGTGAAGGTAAGCGTGGACGACGTCCATGCCTACGTGACGGAGCGCTCGGGAGACCTGGTGCGCGTGGCCCTCACGAGCGCCAACCGCTCGGCCGCGACCGTGGTCGCCACGGGCCTCGTGGCGCCGCAGCAGCTTTTCCTCGATGAAGCCCACAACGCGGCCTACGTCGTCGAGTACGCCGCCACCGGCCACTTGTGGCACATTAATCTGACCAGCGGTCTGAAAACCGCGGTGGTCTCCAACCTGAATTTCGCCGTCGGCCTCGTTCTCAGCTCCGACCTGCAATTCGCCTATGTCAGCGAGCAGACCACCGGTCCCGACAAGGGCCGCGTCAGCCGGATTCAGATCAGCAGCAGTGCGCGCACTACGCTGGCCACGGGCCTGACTGCGCCGTTCTTCCTGACCTGGTCCGATGACACGGAGACCACCCTGCTGGTGCCCGAACGCGACCCCGCCAACCTGATTACCGGCCTCAGCGTCACCGGCGGCGGCACCAATGTGGTCGCCAGCGGCGTGCCCAACCGGCCCTCCAGCGTCACGGTCCCGGCGCCCGGCGAGATGCTCGTTTGCTGCGACCAGGTGCTCGAGGAAATCGATTTCGCCTCGGGCATCTTCCAGCCCAACGGCCCGCTGCTGATGGGCATCGGTTTCATTCCCTTCGACAAGGTGACGGCCGCCGGCCTCGGCGATACCACCGTCGACCCGACTTACTTCTACCAGGTGAAAAACGTGCCTTTCGGCGGCACGTTGCCGCTGATGGTGAACCATGAACGCGCCGACCTCGACGGCACGTCTTGGTACCGCGTGCTGGTGGACGGCGTCGTGCGCAGCGACTCTTGGGCCGACGAAAAGTGGAACGGCACCCAGTATGTGGCCGTCACCACCGCGCCCACCATCGTCGCCGGCCAGCCCGGCTACTACCCCGTGCACCCCTTGAGCGAGCTGTTTCTGTGGATGAACCCGTCGCTCGGCTCGCTCATGGATTCCACCAACCTGAGCAACGGCCTGCACACCATCGTGCTGCAGTTCGTCAACGCCGCGGGCGTCCTCGTGGAGACCAGCACTCCGCTGAAGATTCTGGTCAACAACCAATATTGCGTGGCCACGCTCGCGCCGCCCTCGCTCAATGGCGCGACGGCCGATCCGACCTGCGGCCTGCTGCACTACACGGCGAAGAACAACGATAAAGTCATCATGGCGTTCACGGCCAGCCAACCCGCCAATTTCGCCACCTTCTCTTTTGAACTGGTGAAAGGCGTTAACCCCGTCGCTCTGCCCGCGGTGCCGCCCACCAGCGGCGCGGTGACCGCGGCCGTCTCGCCCTTCACCGACACCGTCGCGCTCCTGTTGGGCACCTGCAACGTGGCCGGCTTCGCCGAGTATCTCTACGTCTTCGCGACCATCAATAACGGCTGGGGCCGTCAAAGCCAGTACGATGCGTCAGCCTTGATCGCGTTCGTTCTCGGGCCGCCGGGCATCTGAGCCTGCGGCTTGTGACTCGCTCCGGGAACCGCGGGCAGCCGCACCTCACACGGCTTCGAAGATGCCTCGCTCGCGGTTCTTGCGGACCTGGTCCCAGTGAAACCAGCGCCCGTTCATGGCGATGTAGACGCCCGCCGCGAGCGTCTGCACCAGCGCCAGCGCGCTGCCCAGATTGAACAGTCCGTCCGAGCTGCCGAATTTGTAAGGGATCATGGCGCCGGTCAGCACGATGGTCTTGCCGGCCAGCGTGCCGGCCTCGAACGCGCGTCCCAGATGGGCTGCGGTGTCGGTCATGGTGTCGGTGCCGTGCGTGATGACGATGCGCGGCTCGGGCGCGCCCTGGCAGTGGCTGGCGATGAGGCCGCGGTCGTTGTCGGTCATCTCCAGACTGTCGATCATCATCAGCGTGCGCACTTCCACGTCCAGCAGGCAGCGGCCGAGACGTAGCATCTCGAGCACATGCGTGTCCTGAAAAAAGAGCCGGCCGTTCAGCTCGTCGTATTCCTTGTCGAAGGTCCCGCCGGTGACGAACAGGCGCACCGGATGCTTGCCAGTCGAATCGCGCTGCACGGTTGCAGGATAGCGCTGCTCGGGGCTGCCGCGGCAACTCTGCCGCTTCTCCGGCGCCGGACTTGACCCGGACTGGTACTGTGTTGCAGAACTTGGCGTATCCAACCGCTCGCTTGCGCGCGCAGCTTCGTAACGACTTCAGAGCCGCGAGCTTCAGAGCCGCGACCGTAAGGGAGCCGGTCCTAGAACTTCTGCAATTTTCGTAACGACTTCAGAGCCGCGACCGTACGGGAGCCAGTCCCGGAACTTCTGCAATCGCCTACTACGCGACGAACCGCAGACACACCGGCGCGCCGCATTTTACCGACTGGCTGGTGGCTTGCAATGTGGCCTTCCTGTGAGCGATTTCGAGCACCGTAATATCGTTGCTGTCCTGATTCGCGGCCAGCAGCCATCGGCCGGTAGGATCGAAGTTGAAGTTGCGCGGCGTTTTGCCGCCGGTCGGAGTCACCTCGACCAGCGTCAGCTTGCCGTCTTTGGCGATTTCGAACACGGCGATCGAATTGTGGCCGCGGTTGGATACGTAGAGGTGGCCATTGATCGGATGGATGCGGATCTCGGCCGTCGAATTCTCGCCGCTGAAACCCTTGGGTAGCGTGGAAATCGTCTGGATTTCAGTCAGCTCTCCGCGGAACCGGTTCCACTGGAAGGCCGTGACGCTGCTCAATATCTCGTTGCAGACGTAAGCGAACTTGTCGTTCGGATGGAAAGTGAAGTGGCGTGGTCCGCCGCCCGGCACGGCGCGCACGAAGGGCGGATTGGAAGGCACCAGCTGCGCGTTCTCCGTGTCCAGTTCATACAGACTCAGGCGGTCCGTGCCCAGGTCGCAACTGACCACGTAGCGGTTGTCGGCGGAGAGAGTGTTGGAATGCGCGTGCGGCCCCTCCTGGCGGGCTTTGTTGGGGCCGTAGCCGGTGTCCTGAAAGAAGCTCACGGACTCGCTGAGCTGTCCGTCGGCGCCGATCTTATAAGAGGCGATGCTGCCGCTGCCATAGTTGGCGACGAGCGCCACGCGGCCTTTGGAGTCCAGCGCCACATGGCACGGCCCGCTGCCCTTCGAAGAGACCTGGTTCAGCTGCCGCAGCGTGCCGCCCTTCTCGATGCTGAAGGCGCTGACCGAGCCCGTTTTCTGTCCGTTCCACGACCCCACCTCGTTGACCGCGTAAATGAAGCGGTTGCTGGGGTGGATCGCGATGAACGTCGGATTGGGCGTCGCGGCGGCAAGCTCCGGCGTCGAAATCGTGCCGGTCTTGGAGTTGAAATGCGCCAGCAGAATCCCTTTGCTGGCGCCTTTGGTGTAGGCGCCGATGTATAGCGAATACTCGGCGGGGGCCTCGTCCGCGGCCAAACCCGTTGCCCGGAGCAGCGGCGCGGCGGCGCCGGAAGCGAGAAGCTGACGACGTGTGAGTTGCATAACGATCATCTATCCTAACAGCCTGTGGCGCTGGTCGCGCGCGGCCCACGGGACTTCCTGCCAGCAGTGGCCAGCGCAACGCGCGGCGGCGCGTTGCGCTTCAGGTGTTCCAGCGCAGGATCGCCGCATAACCATTGTCTACGCCGAGCACCGAGACGCGGCCCGTGGCCAATGCGAAGCGGCGCGCGGCCGCGGGCGGCAGTTCGAGGTAGCCGGCGGTGAGGATGCGCAGGAAGTGGCCGTGAGCGAAGATCGCGGCACGGCCGGGCGTGGCGGCAATGCGCACGAGAACGCGGGCCGCGCGCGCGGCCACGTCTTCCAGCGATTCGCCGTGGGGCACCGGGTAGTTCCAGATGTTCCACCCCGGCTGAGCGGCGCGCAACTCCGCGCGCGTGTGGCCGTTCAGGTCGCCATAGTCCCACTCCATGCACTCCGGGTCGAGGATCGCCTGCGGCAGGAATCCGGCGATTTCGCAGGTCCGGCGGGCGCGCTCGAGCGGGCTGCAGAGGACGAGAGAAAAGTCCTGGCCTTGCAGTCTCGCGCCGACCGCGCGGGCCTCTTCCTCGCCGCGCGGCGTGAGCGGCACGTCGGTGCGGCCGGTGTGCTGCCCGCTCAGACTCCAGGCCGTTTCACCGTGCCGGATCAGCCAGATCTCGTCAGCCATTGGAGACCATTGTCGCCTACCGCGCGCGACAGGCGGCGCAGTGCGCGGGGCGTGCTGCAAAGCCCCTACGAGCGGGTCGGTTTCCGCGCGCGGCGGACCCGGCGTCCCTACCCCTCCTCCGACTCGCGAATGGCCTCAGATCCGCGCGGGTTGCGCTAGCTCCAAACAGGGAAACCGAAAGGGGTTACGGCTGTGGTGCCTTAGAATCCATCGCTTGCAGACAAGAACCGAAACACCCTTTCGGTTTCGCCGCCGCACCCGCGCTGGATCCGCACTGCAAAACGCGCGTGTTCGCGCCCTTGCGTCGGGATGACGTCGATCTCGCCTAGGAGTATCGTAGAGGGCGCGAGATGATCTCGCGAAAGCTGGAGGCAACGGTGAAGACGATCATAGTCGCAGTCGTCTTGACAACCGGCGTGGTGGCAGCAGGCTCTGCGCAGACGGCGCCCATCAAGTGGCCGGAGCAGGTGGATAGATCCCAGTGGCCCGCGCTCTATGAGGGCTCTATAGAGCAGACCGCTACCGTCTGTATTGACGTGGCACCGAAGTCGTCCCTAGCCCCATCCCGGGCGTCATACCTCGTTCGCTATCTGCTGACCTTCAAGCCGGATGCTCAATTCCGATTGGTGATCGATGGCGAACAGCGCGCCATCGCTCCCGGGCCGGTCCCCGAACGCCGCGGTTCTCTCTTCGGTTTCAAACCAGGGAAGCACTCAATTGAGATAACCGTGCGAGAGCCGGCGAGTTATGCGCGGCTCAGCATGATGCTGCACACAAGCGACGAAGGGGATCTACCTGAGGCTATCCACCTCTGCGCGGCCGCCGCCCCGCCGCCTCCCGCCGGACCCACATCGAAGGAACCAGCCGCGCCGACCGCCCTGCGAAATAACCAGAACCCCAGCCCGCTTATAGAGCCGCCGGAAGTCAACCTGCCCAGTGTCAACTTGGTCCAATACGGCGATCCGTTCGCGAAGCTCCCTCCGACGACACCGAATGGACCCGGCTCCGGCAGCGGCATCGGCAGCGGCTCCGGCGGCGGCGTGGGCAGCGGCAGGGGACCCGGCGTCGGCGGCGGCAGCGGCTCCGGTGGCGGCCCATACCGCATCGGCGGCGGCGTCAGCGCACCCATGCCGCTGTACAAGCCCGAGCCCGAGTACTCCGAGGAGGCCAACAAGGCCAAACTGCAGGGCACGGTGATGCTGGCCATCGTCGTGGACACTGACGGCAAGGCGAAGGACATTCGCGTGGTCCGCTCGCTGGGAATGGGGCTTGATGAAAAGGCCATGGAGGCGGTTGGGAAGTGGCGCTTCAAGCCCGGGATCAAGGATGGCGAGCCCGTCCCGGTCAAGGCCAACGTTGAAGTCAATTTCAGGGGAATGTGGGGTGACGACAACGGGGCACTTCCAGCCAAGATATGCACCGAAGAGGAGGCAGGAAACCGGAGCACGTGGACCCGGTGGTACACCAGCGGCGTGTTCGACGCAAAATACTCGAATGGCCAGACCACCGTGAACACGGTTCGAATTACTGGCGAGGCGATTTCCGCCCAGCGGACCAGTAGCAGCGACGGCAACCTTTGCAGCTATCAGGGCTCGATTGGCAACGACGGGAGGACCATAACCGGCACCTACACCTGCCCGCCATATGGGTCCAGGCCATGGAAGGCCGTGATTAATTGCGGGCCGAAGGAAGGAGCGAAGCCACCGAACCAAGTTGGAACTCCCCTGGTCGCCAAGACCAGCCCAGCAGCGAGCCCGGCGGCAATTCACGCCGCAAACCCGAGGGTTCCCGAAGAGGCCCGACGTACTCAGGTCGACCGGGACAAGTGGCCCGAGTACCCCGAGCCGATACACCCGACGCAGTGGCCAGTGTTCTTCTCTGACCAAGTCAAGAAGTCCGCCGCTATCTGCATCGAAGTCGATCCGAAGGGCAGTCCGGATTTGGCCTCTCCCTTCAACGTGGAGTATTCCTTGACCCTCGATCCGGCTGCGCAGTTCCGAATCATCGTGGATGAAGAGGAGAGGGTGCCACCATCTCGCCCAAATACGTCATCGTTTGGCACCTTCGGCCTGCAACGCGGCAAGCATGCGGTCGAAGTAGTGGTCCGGCAACCTGTCGAGCTGGCGCGTCTGGCGATGGTCATCCAGACCAACTACGGCGGTCACGTTGCGGATTGGATCCGACTGTGCGGCGCACAGGCGGCCCCTTCGATCTTGCCAAGCCCACCAGTACCGATTTACAAGCCCGAGCCCGAGTACTCCGAAGAGGCTCGCAAGGCCAAGTTTCAGGGCACGGTGATGCTGTCCGTAGTCGTGGGCGTTGATGGCACAGCGAAGGACATTCGCGTGGTCCGTTCGCTCGGCATGGGGCTGGACGAAAAGGCAGTCGAAGCCGTTTCGAAGTGGAAGTTCAAGCCAGCGACAATTAACGGACGTCCTGTGACCTTTAAGGCGAACGTCGAGGTCAACTTCAAATTGCTGTGAGCAGCCCGCGCAGCCGGACCAGCGCGCCGAGCCCTCCTCGAACGCGGGACGGGTTACAAATCCCTTTTGCATCAGATCCAGCCGATGAAACGGCGCATTGGAAGGCCGATTCTTCAATGCCGGGTAGTGTCCCAAATCCGTGTTGGCCCGTAGACCATACCCTTGACGCCGGGAAGCGATTGGAGTAGTTATGAGCCGTCGAGCGTTGCCAAGCGGAAACCTAACCGTGAGGTGCCCTCTTCCAAACCGCAATCACCCACGTCGGGGTGTCAAAGTGAGCAAGGGCCTTCATGATAGACCTTGACGAAGCTGCTCTACTGCTACGCGGATGGGCGGACGAAGCTCGCTCCGTCCGGGTAGTTTTCACGGGCCGGGATGTCAAGGTGGGGGCACCCGCGTGTGAGGTCTGTGCTGCCTCTACAGATTCCGTCGCCTTCAAGGGCGGGGATGGGGTTGTTCTTGAGTTCTCCTTGCGTGGATGCTTAGCAGAATTTGCAGATGCGCCAGATCGTGACGATAAGGTCGAATCGGCTATCGTATTCAAGGGGTCAGAAGTCAATTTATTCGTCATGTTGCTGACCGTCTAATCTGCTCAACGGAGGGCATTCATTTCCGCAAGTCCCAATTGCGTCCGATCCAGCAGACAAACCGGCGCGCCGAAGGTCCGATCCTTCGATGCCGGCCAGCGGGCGCGCTGCGCGTTATCATGAATGCGATGAGCGAAGTGGCCGAAGGCCCGGCAGTTCTGGACAATCTGGTCCGGCGAATCGCGGAACGGTTCGCCCCGGACAAGATCATCCTTTTCGGCTCTCGCGCCCGGGGCGACGCGGCTGCGGGCAGCGACATCGACCTGTTGGTGTTGTTTTCTGAGGTCGCCGATCCAAACCAGCGTGCGGCGGAACTTTACGCGTCGCTAGTGGACTTTCCCCACCCCATGGACATCGTTGTTTCGACCAGTTCCCGCTTCGAACGTTACCGGAACGTGGTGAACACTGTGTACTGGCCAGCCTCGCGGGAAGGCAAGACCCTCTATGAACGTGCCGCCTGAAAATGCGGGACAGTATCCGCAAATCCCAATTCTTCCGATCCAGCAGATAGACCGGCGCGCCGGAAGGCCAATCCTCTGATGCCGCGAAGCGCGGCTCGAATCCAAACCGGGGCGACCGTTCGGAGGAGAGCAGACCGGCGCGCGGCGGTTGACCAGGTATTGCTAAGATAATGCTGTGGGCAATATTGAGTTTGCCTGGGATCGCCGCAAAGCTCGATCTAATTTGAAGAAGCACGGCGTGTCGTTCGAGGAAGCACAGGCTGTCTTTCTGGACGACAATGCCCGTTTGATCGATGATCCGGATCACTCGCAGGAGGAAGAACGGTTCGTGTTGCTGGGCTATAGCTATCAGGCGCGCTGCCTGATCGTCAGTCATTGCTACCGCGAGTCCGGCTCCGTGATCCGGCTGATCTCCGCCCGGCACGCGACCGCGCAGGAAGAAGCAAAGTATTGGAGGCTGCGATGAGAAGTGAATACGATTTTTCCGAGTCTCGCAAGAACCCCTACACCAACCAGCTCAAGCGCCAGATCACGATCCGACTTGATAGCTCGGCGGTTGAGTACTTCAAGGAAATGGCGGCCGAGTTGGGGATGCCCTATCAAAACCTCATTAATCTGTTCCTGCGGGATTGCGCCATGCACAAACGGCGCCCGGTCATTCAATGGCCCAAGGAAGCGCCGAAGCGGGCAGTGGGCCGCTGAGCGTCTGCTCGTTCGCGTTGAACCACTCGTCGAGCCGGGTTCTACCGTGCCGGTCCGCGAGGGCTCAGAACGCGTCACCCGTGCGGTCGAAAATGCGTGGCCATTTTGTCACGCGTTAGGCTCCGCACAGAGGAATTTTCAGCGCGCGTGATTTCACCGTGAAAACACCATGTTTGACGCGGGGCAGCGCGGTCTTTTGCGTGTCGTTGTAATCATGGTTTTCTAAAGGACTTAGCAGAATGTCGGCGCGAATTCCCGCGCGCACCACTTTTGCGGCCGCCTGGGGTGCCGTGTATCTGCCGTATTCTAAAAGACTTAGCCGAACTGCGCGGCGCGTCGCTACGTATCTATGGTTTTCTAAAAGACTTAGATGCATTCACCCGCGTATTTCCTAGGAAATACCGCGCTTCTCCGAATATCCATGATTTTCTGGCGGTGCCAGGCGCTCAAAACCGCGCCAGCGAGCGCTTCTTCTCCTCGCATCCCCCATATTCTAAAGGACTTAGCCGAATTACGCCGTGCGCGAATCGCGTAAGTATGGTTTTCTAAAGGACTTAGGCGCGCGGACCACTTATTTGGGCGCAAAAACCATACTTCACCGTGTAACTGTGGTTTTCTAAAGGACTTATTGGAGACTTGCGGTGTTTCGCCGGCACGCTGAACTCACGGTGTTTTCGCGATGTTTTTCGCGTTGGCGCGACGGTCCGAAAAAGTGAAATGGCATCCGCCGAAGAGTGGACGCAGCGCCGGCGAGAGGCTCATACTGGACGAACCGGCGGGTAAACGATTCCCCGATTTCCGGTCAGCAGAATGGATGGAATGTGCCAGGAGCAGTGAAGCCAAGCGCCCCACGGGGCAGACGAGAACGGCGCGCGTTGCAGTCAAAGAGCGGTCGTTTCAGACCAGGTAGAGAGAGGCCGGCGCGCCGACTGGCTGGGCTCATCCGGTGTGTCGGCCTGGTGGTTGGCATTGGATGCGCGGCGTATGCGCAGACTCAATTGCAGGTTGAAACTCCAGTCGGGAAGAAGGCGGTCATGGCGACTCATGCCAGTGGATCATTTGAGGTGAAGCTCAAGCCGCAGAAGGCGGACAACGCAGAGGCCGAGAGCGCGAACCTGGGCCGGATGTCAATCGACAAACAGTTTCACGGCGACCTCGAAGCGACCAGCCAGGGCGAGATGCTAAGCGCGATGACGGAGGTCAAGGGCTCGGCGGGCTACGTCGCCATGGAGCGCGTGACCGGGACGCTGGGTGGCCGCAGCGGGAGCTTCGTCCTGCAGCACAGCGGGACGATGACGCGCGGCGCGCCGCAAATGAGCGTCACGGTGGTGCCGGACTCGGGCACGGGTCAACTGGCAGGCCTCGCGGGTCAGATGACGATCAAGATCACTGACGGAAAGCATTTCTACGAATTCGAGTACACGCTGCCCGAGGCGCACTGAAGACCGGGCGTTTGAACACCTGAATGCGGCGGCATGCCAGAGGCATTGAGGCGCGCGGGCCGGCCCGGGTTCACACGTTTGGGCCTGACATGTGTTGCGGAGTTCCCGGTTTCCGCTTAGCCGGCGACGGCGCTCACAGGCGGACGCGCGGGGTATTCCGGGACCTGCTGATTAGGCGAGGAGCCACTCGGAGGGTTTCCAGAAGGGGCCGAAGCGCTCGTAGCGGCGGAGCAGGCGCTCGTGGATCTTCTTCTTGCCGGCGCGGGTGGCATAGAACATGGGGCCGCCGCGCCAGGCCGGGAAGCCGAAGCCGTAGAGGAAGACGATGTCGACGTCGACGTCGCGCAGGGCGACGCCTTCTTCGAGCAGGCGCGCGCCTTCGTTGATGAGGGCGTCGAGGCAACGCTCAGCGATGCGCTCGGGCGTGAATTCGCGCTGCGGAATGGCCATTTCAGCGGCGTAGAGGCGCAGTTGCCGTTCGACGTCGGGATCGGGGATCGGCTTGCGGTCGGCGCAATAGACGTACCAGCCGGCGCCGGACTTCTGGCCGAGGCGGCCCTGATCGACGAGGCGATCCTCAAAAGTCTGGGCAACCAGATGGCCGAGGCCGAGCTGCTGGGCGATGTGCTTGATGCGGTAGAAGACGTCGAGACCGGAGAGGTCGCCGACGGCGAGCGGGCCCATGGCCATGCCCCAATCGACGAGCGCTTTATCGACCATCCAGGGCTCGGCGCCCTCCTCGGCGATGGCCACGGCCTGGCTGCGGTAGGGCAGGAACATACGGTTGCCGATGAAGCCGAAGGCGTTGCGGGAGACGACGGCGGTTTTGTTGAGACGCCGCGCGAGGTCCATCGAAGTAGCGAGGACCCGGGCGCTGGTGGCGGAGCCGCGGACCACTTCGAGCAGCTTCATGACGGGGGCGGGATGGAAGAAATGGTGGCCGACGACGAGCTCGGGACGGCGGGTCGAAGCGGCGAGAGCGTCGATGTCGAGGGTCGAGGTGTTGGAGGCAAGGATAGCGCCGGGCCGGGCGGCGGCGTCGAGCTCGGCGAAGACGCGCTTCTTCAAATCGAGGTCCTCGAAAACGGCTTCGACAATGATGTCGCAGTGATCGAAGCCCTCCCAGGAGGGGGCAGGCGTGATGAGCGCGACGCGGCTCTGCGCCTCCTTGGGGATGAGGCGGCCTTTTTCGACCTGGGCGTCGTAGGCCGCGCGAATGAGGGCCAGGGCGCGGTCGAGGGCCTCGGGATCGGCGTCGGCGAGAAGCACGGGGATGCCCGCGTTGGCGTAGCACTGGGCGATGCCGACGCCCATGGTGCCGGCGCCGACGACGGCGGCGCGTTGCACCTCGAGCGGGGTCACGCCCTTGGTGAGATCGGGGATGCGGGCGACCGTGCGTTCTCCGAAAAAGGCGTGGATCAGGGCGCGGGACTGCTCGCCGAAAAGGCATTCGGAGAAGAGCTGGGCCTCGCGATGCAAGCCTTCTTCAAAGGGCAGAGCGGCCGCGGCCCAGACCGCCTCGGCGGCGGCGAGAGGCGCGGTTTGATGGCGCAGGCGGCGGCGTGACTCGGCGGCGACGCGATCGGCGAGGTCGCGGGCCCGCTGGGGGTCGAGCGGCTTGACGGATTTATCGCGGGTGCGGCGAGGCCGGGGGCGGGCGCGGGCGAAGGCGAGAGCGGCGTCGAGCAGGTCCGTGACGACCGCATCGACGAGGCCGAGCTGGAGGGCGCGGCGGGCGTCGACAGGCTCGCCGAAGACGCAAAGATCGAGGGCGGCCTCGAGGCCAACCAGCCGCGGCAGGCGCTGGGTGCCGCCGGCGCCGGGGATCAGGCCGAGCTTCACTTCGGGCTGGCCGAGGCGCGTGTCGGCGTAGGCGATGCGATAGTGGCCAGCTAGGGCCAGCTCGAGACCGCCGCCGAGGGCGGCGCCGTGGAGCGCCATGATGACGGTCTTAGCCGAGTCCTCGATCTCGTTGAAGAGCGGATTCAAGTCGATCATCGGGCGCTCGCCGGCAACGATGCGCCCGAGTTCCTTGATGTCGGCGCCGGCGACGAAAGTGCGGCCCGCGCCGGTGACGATAATGGCGTCGATTTCGGCGTCGGTCTGGGCGGCGCGCACGGCTTCTACGATGCCTTCGGCGACGCCGGGCGAGAGCGCGTTGACGGGCGGGTTATCGACGGTGACGACGAGCACGCGTTCCTGGCGCTGGGTCCGAACGAGTTCACTCACGGTTGCACCCTCCTGAAGGAATCGGGTCTAGGGTTGGAGTCCGCCGTTGCGCGCCACGGGCAGGCGAGGTTGGCTGGGGCAGAGTGGGGCACACGAGCGCGGGCGGCTCGTACACCGGGCGACCGTGCCATACTGGCGTTTTGAAGCGGCATCCACTCACCCTCGAACAGACCCGCGCGATGATCCCCCAGATGCCATTCAACCACCATCTGGGGTTCCATGTGGCGCGAATGTGCAAAGATGGCCTGACAATGGAGTGCACGCCGCGACCGGAGATGACCAACGGGCACGGCACGATTCACGGGGGCGTGACGGCGGCGCTGATCGACGCGGCGATCGGCGTGGCCGTGATCGCGCTCAGCGGGGGCCGGCCGGCCGGCACTGTGGAAATGAAAGTGAATTACCTGCGACCCGGCCGGGAGGGAAAATTCAGCTGCCGCGCGCGGCTGTTGAAAGCGGGCAAGACGCTGGTGTTCGGGGAAGCCGTGGTGCGCGACGGGCATGGGCGCGTCGTGGCCACGGGATATGCGACGTACATATACCTGGAGGAAAACACCGCAAATTGGTCCGTATGATCCGGCCTAAGATGCGTGCTTTCCCGCATCGGGCGGTGCAGAATGAGGCTCACTTGCTAGCCGAATCGCGGGCAAGCTGGGTTAGACCACCCAGCGGCGTAATCATACTAGCGAGTATTTCATCAGTTCTGTAGAATATTTCATCACCAAGCGCGTCATCCGGTTCGGACCTATAATTGCAGTAGATCGTGGGTACGGAAGGAGGGGCGCTCATTGATTCGAGGCTCCGTAGTTGTCGTTACCGAGCGGTGCAAGGGATGCGGATTTTGCGTGGAGTTCTGTCCGACGCACGTTCTGGAGTTGTCCTCGGCGTTCAACGCCAAGGGCTACCACCCGCCCCATCTGCTGAATGCCGAGAAGTGTTCGGGGTGCAACCTATGCGGGTTGTATTGCCCGGATTTCGCGATTTACGGGTACCGCGAACCAACCCTCAAGACGGTCGCGGCCGCGCCGGCCGGAGCGCCGAAAAAAGCGGAGCAGGAGGCCCCACATGCCGGTGATCGATGAAACAACGACGGCTCCATGCAAGAGGGTGCACGCCGATCCGCGGGCGGTGCTGACGGGCACGCATTTCATCAACGGCGACGCCGCGGCGTGCGAGGGCGCACTGGCCGCGGGGGCGCGCTTCGCGGCCGGATATCCGATCACGCCGTCGACGGAAATTGTGGAGCGATTCGCGGCGCGGGCGCCGCAGGTAGGCGGGCTGTTCATTCAGATGGAGGACGAACTGGCGGCGTCGATCACGCTGCAAGGCATGGTGTGGGCGGGACAGAAGTCGTTCACGGTGACTTCGGGACCCGGGTTCTCGCTGATGATGGAACACATCGGGTTCGCGGCGATGACCGAGACGCCGTGCGTCTTCATGAACGTGCAGCGCGGGGGACCTTCGACCGGGCTGCCGACGCTGCCAGCGCAGGGCGACATGATGCAGGCGCGCTTCGGATCGCACGGCGACTACCTGACAATCTCGCTGGTGCCGGATTCGCCGCAGGAGTGTTTCGAACTGGCGGTGAAGTCGTTCAACCTGGCCGAACAATTTCGCGTGCCGGTGATGCTGATGATGGACGAGTGCGTCGGGCACATGACCGAAAAAGTGGTGATCCCGAAGGCGGAAGAGATCGAGATCTATCCGCGGCGCCACGCCTCGAAGCCGCCGGGCGAATTCGAACTCTACAAGACGGGCGAAGACCTGGTGCCGGAGATGGCGCACGCCGGAGAGGGCTACAAAATATTCGTCACGGGCCTGACGCACGACCAGCGCGGGTATCCGCTGATGAACGCCGTGGCGCAGAGGGAACTGGTGGTGCGGTTGTTCGAGAAGATCCGCCGGGCGGCGGACGAATTGACGATGATCGACGAGGACCAGATCGAGGGCGCCGATGTGATCGTGGTGAGCTATGGCATCACGTCGCGCGTGGCCGAGCGCAGCATCCAGATGGCGCGGGCCAAGGGCCTGAAGGTGGGCCGGATGCGGCTGCAAATCGTATGGCCGTTCCCCGAGAAGCGCATACGGGAGCTGGCGCCGAAGGTAAAGGCATTCGTTGTGCCGGAGTTGAACATGGGACAGGTGGTGCTGGAGGTGGAACGGTGCGCGGGTGGCGCGTGCAAGACCATCGGCGTGCCGCATCCCGGAGGCACGGTGCACAAACCGGCGGAGATTCTGGCGGCGATCGAGAAGGGAGTGCGAGGATGAGCGCGACCACCGAGTTGAACGTCCACAATCCGGTCGAGGACCTGCTGCGGCAGGATCGCATTCCGACGATCTGGTGTCCGGGCTGCGGGATTGGCACGACCGTCAACAGCTTCGTGTACGCGCTGATGAAATCGGGGCTGGATCTGCAGAAGGTGGCGATGGTGAGCGGCATCGGCTGCTCGGGGCGCGTCAGCGGCTACATGGCGACGGACAGTTTTCACACCACGCACGGACGGGCGATCCCGTTCGCCACGGGACTGGCGCTGGCGAATCCCGAATTGACGGTGGTCGTTTACTCAGGGGACGGCGACCTGGCGTCGATCGGAGGCAACCATCTGATCCATGCGGCCCGGCGCAACATGAACCTGCTGGTGGTGTGCGTCAACAACATGATTTACGCGATGACCGGCGGCCAGGCCGCGGCGACGACGCCGCCGGCGTCGACCTCCTCCACGACTCCTTTCGGCAGCTACGAACCGGAGATCAATCTGCCGCAACTGGTGGATGCCGCCGGCGCGTGCTACGTGGCGCGGTGGACGGCGTTCCACGTTAAGCAACTCGAGACGGCGATGACCGAGGCCTTGAAGAAGAAGGGCTTCCGCTTCATCGAAATCATCACGCCGTGCCCGACGTTGTTCCAGCGAAGGAACAACATGGGCGACGGGCTGGCGGCGATGAAGGACTACAAGGAGCGCAGCAAGATCCGGCATGGCGCTCCGACGCATGAAGTGGCGATGATACCGGGCCAGGAGATTGTCGTCGGCAAGTTCGTGGACCGGGAACGGCTGGACTACCTGACGCTGATGCGGCAGCGGCTGGGCGAGCATTACCACGAATGGATCGACGCGCCGCCACAACAGGAAGAAGAGGCCGGCAAGGAGAACTGCGACATATGTTGAAAGAGCTGCGCATGGCGGGCTTCGGCGGGCAGGGCGTGATCCTGTCGGCGCACATTCTCGGGCGCGCCGCGGCGCTGCACGATCAGGGCTACGCGACGATGACGCAGAACTATGGGCCGGAGGCGCGTGGAGGCGCGGCGAGCGCGGCGCTGATCGTCAGCGACGAGCCGATCCTGTACCCGTATCTGACCAGTCCGGACATTCTGGTGGTCCTGTCGCAGGAGGCTTACACGCGGTTCACGCCGGAGCTGAAAGAGAACGGGATTCTGCTGGTGGAAGAGGATATGGTGCGGCTGGAGAGCCTGCCGCAGCACATCAAGGTTTACGGGATACCGGCGACGCGACTGGCCGAGGAGATCGGCAAGAAGATGGTGTTGAACGTCGTGATGGTCGGGTTTCTGTGCGCCATCACGAAAATTGTGTCGGCGGAATCGTGCCGCAAGGCGGTGACGGATTCGGTCCCCAGCCGCTTCCGTGAGCTCAACCTGAAGGCGTTCGACAAAGGGTTTGAATACGGTGTCAAGATCCTGGAGTCGGGGCCGCTCGCGGAAGAGAACGGCCACGAAAAAGAGCCGATGGAAGCGTTGAACTAGCCGGATTGCGCCGCAGCCGGCCGGCCGGCGTTCGGCGTGCTTCAAGGCCAATGTCCGCGCGGCGGAATGCGACCCGCGTTCACGCCGTCAGTCTCGACCCAGCGGGCCACGGGGTAAAGATTCGGGCTTCGACGAAACGGCATTGGAGGCGGCGAACGACAGACAGAAGATTGGCCCGTCGCTCGGGACGACGAGTTTCACGAACAGCGCGGCCGCGCACGTAACGCGAGAAGCAGCGCAAGGAGATCGCGCTCCACGTCCTGCTCCACCGTCGCGGAACGCGGCTGGGCGAATCTGGAGGTGACGCATTTATTATCATGAGGCTGATGGGCCACTCGACCGCCACGGAATTGCAGCTCTGCGCGCCTCCGGCTCCCGATATGCTGGCGGCAACGGTTGAGCGCAGGGCGAAGGTGAGTTTGCAAACACCGTTAGCGGAGTCATTCCGAGTGGGAGGGCGCAAGTCCCGCGACCCTGCAGTCTGGTGTCTTTTCCAAGTGCCCGGGTGGCGAAATCGGCAGACGCAACGGACTTAAAATCCGTTGACCCGTGAGGGTCGTGTGGGTTCAAGTCCCACCCTGGGCACCATCAAAACAAATAACTTAGCTAGATTTCTAACGAACGGAAATCGTCCATCACTGAACCGCCGTTGTGACCAGGTTGTGACAACTTGCAGGATCGGGCTTTCCCGCGCCCTCTGCCGCGCCCGCGCGCCGCCCGTCTTTGATTTAGGCTTGAAGCCTGTTCGCCGCGTTCAAGAGGTCCGTTTCGCTCACGATGCTGTATCGGTCGAAGATTGAGCGCGTCTTGTGCCCGCTGATCGCCATGCACACCTTTTCGGGCACTCCGGCCCGAACTAGGTTGCGCACGCCCGTTCTTCGGCAATCGTGCAGGAATTTGGTCGGTTTGCCTGTTGCGTCCACAAGTCCCGCCGCCTTATCCGGGTGTTGAAGGCAGCGTGATGGAGGAAGACGACATGACACCTCAGCACGTGCTTCCGGACTCAATCGAGATCGGTGACTTCCGAGTTGACGATGGCTACCTCACCGCCAATCTGAAGCTCGTCGTTTGCGGCAGGGCGGAGTCCCTCGTCTTGTTTGTCGAGCCGCTGGGTGATGAGGTCGGCGTCGAGGTTTATGAGGCCGTCCTGGACTACCGCGCGCTGACCGTCGTCGCCGAACGCGTCGCCACCAAGCTGAGCAACGTGGTGGGGAGGGCGGCACTCAAGTTGGCGGCGAAGGGTTCGAAGCAGAAGCGTCAGTGGGGACCTCAGGTTCGAGTGCGGCGTCCCAAGGACTAAGGTCGCTTAGGCGCCTTCAACTCCTCGCTGCCGCCAGAGTCCTGGGCGGCTCACCCGGCCACACCGAGCCGCTGGGAAAGCACCGCGGATGGCATGGGCCCAACTGGACTATCAGAGCCGCATCCGGCCCACTGATTGTTGCGGCATTATTGGCTGCTGTTGAGGCACTCCCAGAGTCTTGCGTACACGAAGGAGCCGGAGTTGGCCAGTGCCTGAGCCGCCAGGGTTGTTGAGAATGGCAAGGACAGGAGCACCACCCCAACGAAGGCGACTGGGAGTAAACTGGTCGGGGCGAAAAGGCCACACAAAAACCGTGGATAAGGCCGCCCCAACAAGCAGATCGAATGGATTGAAGGTGGAATATGAACAACGCTGCGATGATCAAAGACGCACTGAGCGCCGGCGAAGGCGTAGTCCGGATGGCTCCGTGCTGGGTCCCCCGCTCCTTTCTGATGCCGGGCGGACGTTTGAAGTTGGACCCGCGCGACCTGTACGCGCTAGGAGCACATCGTGGGGGCATCGATGAACGCTGGTATTCCTCTACCACGAACGCGGCCAACGGTCCGGGCACGCCGGACGACGAAGGACTGAGCTACATCGCGCTCGACGAGAAGCGGGTCCTGCTGAAGGAGGCGATTGAGACTCTGGGCGACCTGTTCCTGGGCGCCGATGTCATGGCCGAGCACGGTGGCTGGAACATCCTCTGCAAGTTCTTTGACAATCTGGGGCCGATTCCCCACCACATGCACCAGATGGACGAGCACGCGGCCAAGGTCGGGCAGAAGGGCAAGCCCGAGGCCTACTACTTCCCGCCGCAGTTCAACTCCATCGGGAATAATTTCCCACATACCTACATGGGGCTGGAGCCGGGAACGACGAAGGATGACGTCCGGGCGTGCCTGGAGCGATGGGACCAGGGAGACAACGGGATCCTGTACCATGCCAAGGCCTACAAGCTGCAGCCCGGCACCGGCTGGCAGGTCGACGCGGGGGTGCTGCACGCCCCGGGGTCGCTGGTGACTTACGAGCCCCAGGTGAACGCTGACGTGTTCGGCATGTTCCAGTCGATGGTGGAGAACCGGCCCGTGCCGTGGGAGCTGCTGGTGAAGGACGTTCCGCCGGAGTATTCCCGGGACCTGGACTACATCATCGGCATGCTGGATTGGGACAAGAACGTGGATCCCGAATTCGGCAAGCACAACAAAGTGTTCCCGAAGCCGGTGAAGCCGGCGGCGGAGATGGCCGAGGAGGGCTACTCCGAGATGTGGATCACGTATGGCAAGCCGTGGTATTCCGCCAAGGAACTGACCGTGTTCCCGGGCCGAAGCGTGACGATCACGGATGCGGCCGCCTACGGCGTGATCCTGACTCAAGGCCGCGGCACACTGGGCAAACTGACCGTCGAGACCCCGAATATGATCCGTTTTGGCGAGATGACCATGGACGAGGTGTTCGTCTCAGCCGCGGCCGCCCAAGCCAGCTTGAGGATCACCAACGCGAGCCGCGAACAGAACCTGGTCATGCTGAAGCACTTCGGCCCGGGCAATTCGGACGCCGCGCCACTGATCAAGAAGTGAAGGGAAGGCAGCAATGGCAGCCAAGACTCTGGGAGTCGGTCTCATCGGTTGCGGCTTCATGGGCCGCACGCACTCGAACGCCTACCGGCGGCTGAACAACTTCTTTCCGGTCGACCACCGGCCGGTGCTGCGGGCCATCTGCGACGTCAACGCGGAGAAGGCACAACAATTCGTGGACGTGTGGGGCTATGAGCGTGCGGAGACGGATTGGCGCCAGCTGATGGCCGCCAAGGACATCGACCTGATCGACATCTGCGTGCCGAATTGCGCACACAAGGAGATCGCCGTGGCGGCGGCGCAAGCCGGCAAAATGATTATCTGCGAGAAGCCGCTGGCCATGAACGCCGCCGAAGGCGAGGAGATGGTGCGCGCGGTGGAGGCGGCCAAAGTCCCGAACATGATTTCGTTCAACTACCGGCGCGTGCCTTCGATCGCGCTGGCGAAGCAGATCATCGACGAGGGACGTATCGGGCGGGCGTTCCACTACCGCGCGACCTACCTGCAGGATTGGACCATCTCGGCCGACGTGCCGCAGGGCGGCGATGCGCTGTGGCGGCTCGACGCGAAAGTCGCCGGCAGCGGTGTGACGGGCGACCTTCTGGCGCATTCCATCGACACGGCGATGTGGCTCAACGGACCCATTACGCGAGTGGTGGCGAAGACCGAAACCTTCGTCAAGGAGCGCCAGCACGTCGTGTCGGGAAAGGTAGAACCGGTCGGCATCGACGATGCGTGCATGTTCCTGGCGGAATTCGCCAACGGCTCGATGGGGACGTTCGAATCCACGCGTTACGCGCGCGGCAGAAAGAACTTCAATACCTTCGAGTTGAACGGCGCCGACGGCAGTATCTGCTTCAACCTGGAGGAGCCGGAGTACCTCCAGTTTTTCGAGTACAAGCAGTTGCAGTCCGGCAGGAAGGTGGAATCCCATCTGACCGGCTGGCGCAAGATCCACGTCACCAATTCGGAGCACCCCTACATGAGCCACTACTGGGTTCCCGGGACATGTATCGGCTACGAGCACACGTTCCTGAACCAACTCGCGGATTTCGTCGCCGGCATCGAGAGCGGGACGCCGGCGCAGCCCGACTTTCGCAACGGGCTGCGGACCCAGCGGGTTTGCGACGCAGTGCTCGAGAGCGCGCGCGCCAGCCGCTGGATCGAAATCCCACAGGCGTAGATGGCGAATTCCGAATGAGGAGCCGACAATCATGAGCATCGGAACTGCGCACAGACACCCTGCTCTTCACAACGCGATGTGGCCGGGACTGGTCGGGAAAGGGCCCGGCTCGGAACCTCCGATTGACTTGGACACGATGCTGAACCTGACCGCCTCCGCGCGGGTGGACGGCGTGGGGTTCGACGGCGTGGATCTGTTCCTGTCGCTGCCGCATACCGACATCGATTCATCGGACGACGACCTCCAAGCACTAGCCGGGAAATTGGCATCGAAGAATCTGAAGGCAGGCTCGCTGGTCGCACCCGTCTGGGGTGGGACGGGCGGCGGCTCCGCCATGGGCGACGAAACGCAGCGAACCGGCTTTCTGACCCAGGTCAGGAAGGCCTGCCGCATCGGGCGCAAGCTGCGCGACCTGAAGATCAGGGAGTACGGCGTGATCCGGATCGACTCGGCGACCGGCGTCGAGGAGTGGGCGAAAGATCCCGAGGAGAACACCAGGCGGATCGCGCAGACATTCCGCGAGGCCTGCGCCATCGCTGAGGATTACGGCGAACGGCTTGCGGCCGAAGGAGAGATCTGTTGGGGCAGCATGCACAGTTGGCGGCGCAACGTGGAGTTGCTGGAGATGGTGGACCGTCCACAGACACTAGGTTTCCAGGCGGACATGGCGCACACCATGCTTTTCACGATGGGCTTCAACGCGCCCGAAGACAGCCTGTTGCCGGAGGGCTTCGATTGGTCACAGCAGGACAAGCTGGCCGAGGCGTACCGCAAGGTGGCCGCCGCTCTTCGTCCTTGGACTATCGATTTGCACATCGCCCAGAACGACGGCACGGTGAAAGGATCGGGCTCGCACGACAAGACCGGCCGGCACTGCCAGCCGCTCGACCCGAACGGCAAACTCGACATAGTGCGTGACGCAGGCGCCTGGATGTGCGACGACAGCGGAGAGCCGACTCGCGCGTTCGCGCACATCTGTTGGGATGGCTGCATGTTCCCGAACTCGGTCCTCTCAGGCCAGCAGATCTGGAACGAGATCCTGTCTGCGATGATTGCAGTCCGTAACGTGCATGGCTGGGACTGACATAGCCAGCTGAACGCACATGTCGGCCAGCCCATGAAGAACGAGTTCCACAACATCCTCTACAAGAGGCGAGGACGTGTTAGAGAAAGCCCGCCCGGCCAGTCCGACAGGCTGGCGCCAGGTGGGACATGTCCCGCCTTTGTCCCCACTTCGAAGGGAAGGAGGTAAGCCTCTTGTGACTCGTAGCCAGCGATGGCGGCGGCGATGATTTCGTTCGTGAGTCTTGGTGGCATGTGAGTACTCGTCGCTATTGCAATTCAGTTAACATCATGTTGGCGCAGCATAGCGCCGTGAATCCGGCAGGAGTGCTCTGAAAGCACAGGTTTTCTCGGTCTTAGATTCTCCTGGCACGGCGACAACTGCGCCAGGCGGGCGTGAAAACGGCTTCCGGAGGAAGGCGTGCAAACCGCAGAATCAGAGGATGGCGGATCGGGGTATCCTTGATAAGATCCAAGAGTCCAAAATGATGAGAATTCGTGTTCAGACCGTATTGTCAGAGGCTCGATTTCTACTGGTTTTTTCTGTAATGCTTTGGGCTGCGGACGCGGTTGGCCAGTACTCATTTGCAAAGGCTGACTGTGCCGTATCTAGGCCAGTGATCAACATGTACTCCTCCCCTTCCGCCGACGGTGACGTGGTGTCGCAGGCTCTCTATGGAACAGGCGTGCTTTCGTTGGAGGAAAAGAGCGGATGGATCAAGATCCGCACCGCAGATGGGTACGCAGGATGGGTTACGGCAGGCGATATTACGGCGCTGCACGCTGAGTATGCTCGGGAGGGGAAAGCGGTTCGAGTCGTGGAGTTGAGTGCAAACCTCTATCGCGAACCAGACGTGACGAAACACGCTCCCGTGCTGAACCTGCCGTGGGAGTCGCGGCTCGAAGTGCTTTCCGGCGATGTGGATGAGCACGGGGCATGGTTGCATGTGCGGCTAGTGAATGGAGAGACCGCATACGTGCAGCAAGGCGACGTGAGCGCGGATTTTTCGTTTCTGACGATTGACCAGACGATCCAACTCGCTCGCAAGTTTCTTGGCATAACGTACACATGGGGTGGGGTTTCCAGCTATGGATACGACTGCTCAGGCTTTACGCAGATGCTGGTTCGACAGCGCGGAATTATCATGCCTCGGGATGCTGGCTTGCAGGCAAACTGGAGCGGAGTGACGCCGGTTGAACGACAGAATTTGACGCCAGGCGACCTGCTGTTCTTTGGCGATAGAGCAAAAAGCATCACGCACACGGGAATGTACATTGGCGGCGGTGAGTTTATCCATGCCACCACGCACGCGCATCCAGTGGTACAGATTAGCAAGCTGGATGACATGCCCTGGACCAAACTGCTAGTAGCTGTGCGGAGAGTGAAATGATGAATCGCAGGGATTGGTTGACTGCCGCAGGCGGGGTGGGAATGACTGCCGCAATGCCAACGCGAATGAATGCCAAAGAAACGCCAACACCCGATGGCAGCACCGAGGTGAAGACCGAGCTGAAGCGTCTGACGCTGCGCCACACCTGGACGACGACGATGTCTTCCAGCGCGTATCGCGATACGGTGCACGTGCAGTATAAGCGTGACGGAATCACCGGATACGGCGAGGGCGCACCGATTGTGCGTTACAAAGAGTACCCGGAACAAGCCAAGCAGGCGATCGATACAATCATCGACCAGATTGCCGCTGGCGACCCCAGAAAGTTTGAAAAGTTCCTTGCGGGTGTGCGCCACTCGCTGGGTGCAAGTCAGCACGCAGCCATGGCCGCGGTGGACATCGCGATATGCGACTGGGTTGGCAAAAAACTCGGTATTCCGTTGTACGAGTATTTCGGGCTCGATCCGACAGACACTCCTCTGACAACGTTTTCGATTGGAATCGACACGCCGGCGATCACGCGGCAGAAGACCCGCGAGGCGGAAGAGTACCCCGTTCTGAAGGTGAAGGTTGGGCTCAAGAACGACGAGGAGACGATCGAGGCGGTGCGCAGCGTCACACAGAAACCAATTCGCGTGGATGCCAATGAGGGCTGGACGGACAAGGAAGAGGCAATCCGTAAAATCAACTGGTTGGAGACGCAGGGCGTGGAGTTCATTGAGCAGCCCATGCCGGCGCACATGTTTCAAGAGACCAAGTACGTGCGTAGCAAAGTCCACATGCCTATCATCGCGGACGAAGCCTGCACGGAAGCGTCGATGATTCCGCGGCTGAAGGAAGCCTACGACGGCATCAACGTGAAGCTCGACAAGTCTGGCGGCATCATGGAAGCCTATCGGTGGATCAATCTTGCCCGCGCGATGAACATGAAGGTGATGCTGGGTTGTATGATCTGCAGTTCCTGTTCGTGCACGGCGGCGGCTCAGTTGTCGCCGCTGGTGGACTACGCCGACCTGGACGGAAACCTGCTGATTTCGAACGATCCCTATGAGGGTGTAAGAGTGCGAAAGGGCAAGCTGATCCTGCCGCCTGGGCCGGGGCTTGGGTTGAAGGTATTGGCGTAGGCTCAACCGCGATTGGTGTCATGCGTTGGGGCGCGTCTTGATAGTGTGCTGCCGGGCCATCGGGGCTGCAAGATGGACTTAACGCGGCCCTATGGCGAGTTCGGCCGGGGGCATGTCCCGGCTTTGTCCTCCTTCGGAGGGAAAGAAGTAGACTTCTGAAAGGTCTTACGACCCCTATTAAGAGGAAGGGGTCGAGACCGAACAAAGCAAACGAACACAACCCGAACGAAA
>Ga0187851_10001181_pt1 | contig 25449 bp, 19 predicted proteins | sample June2016WEW_6_10_FD_132997 | JGI IMG/M metagenome (GOLD analysis project Ga0187851, IMG submission 132997) | Peatland microbial communities from SPRUCE experiment site at the Marcell Experimental Forest, Minnesota, USA - June2016WEW_6_10 | ecosystem: Environmental > Terrestrial > Soil >...
CAGCCCGGCCGCCGTCTTGGCCGCCGTGGCCGGGGTGAGCCCCAGGCCATCCAGCGCGCCCCTGCTGTGTGCCCCGGGCGGCACGTCGAACGCGCTGGTGTCCGCCACCCCGGCGGTGAGGCCACGCATCTCGTAGCCGATGGCCGGCTGGTCCCCGATGAAGCCGGTCAGCCGGAGCAGCACAGCGAGTTCCGCGTCCACCACTGCCTCGACCTGGTCGGCGAGGCTGCCCTGCCACACGTACCCCAGGCCAGGCGAGACCTCGCCGGAGTTCCGGCGCGCGACCACGAGGAACCCCCGGCGCCCGCCCACCTCGGTCTCCCCGCCCGCCCACAGCCGGTGGCCGGCCAGCAGCCAGGCGGGGTCGGCCAGGCCGGCGAATTCGTGCGGCACCGGACGGGCGGGCCGGGCGGTCACCCTCGTCCCGTTGACCTGCCAGTGCCGCACGCCGTCACAGCCGACGGTGTCGGGAGCCGATGGGCGGCCGCCGTCTGCCTTGTCGATCCGGTACCGGTCCGGTGCTGCCAGCCGCAGCCACACGGTGCGGTCGGTGCCGTTGTCCCGCGCGTTGACCGCGTCCCACACCGCGTCCGGGCCGAGGATGCCGGCCAGCGCCGCGGGCAGTGCTTCGCGAGCCCGTGAGATGGCCGCCGTGAGCAGGCGGCCATCGACCCATTCGCGGACCTCCGCGGTAACACGCGGCGCGGCCAGGCCGGTGCGGTGCAGCAGGTTGATCACGTCGTCGCTGGCCGGCCCGAGCGGCTCGGGGGCCAGCGGCCCGCCGGTGCCCGGCCCGGTCCAGCCGCCGCCGCTGCCGCTCCCGCCGGTGCCCGGCCCGGTCCGGCCGCCGCCGGCGCTAGCCCCGGCGCTAACCCCGGCGCTGCCGCTGGGCGGCCCGTCGTGGGCGCGGTTTCCCGCACCGCCAGGCGGCTCGGGCGATCCTGGCCAGTGCCGGACCGTGAAACCCAGCGCGCTGGCCGCCACGCCTGCGACCGCACGCACTGCGTCCCCCGGCAGGCCGGGCATGGCCGCCGTGGGGCCTGTGGACTGATGTTCGGGCACATCGATGCCTGGTGGCGCCCGGAATCGTTCGCCGTCCCGGGCCTCGTCCGGGTCCAGCCGGACATCGCACAGCTCCGAGCGGCGCACCGGCTGCCCCTCGAACAGCTCCTCGTACCGGAGCAGCAGGCCGGTGCCGACGTCCACCAGGACCCGCACCTCGCCCGCGGAACGCGCGGCCCCCGCGCGCCCGCCCGGGGCCAGCAGCGGCCGCGGCCGCGCTACCAGCCGCCAGGCCGGCCGTCCCCCGGCCTCCTCGGCGCCGGCCACCCGCAGGCTGAACCGGCTGAGCAGCCGGGCCGGGGACTGGAGATCGTCCAGGACGTGGCAGGGGCCGGCCTTCTCCCGCATCACCCGGGCCAGGCCGGCGCCGCCGGGCGATCCCTGGGACACCGTCCAGGCCGTGCCGCCATCGCAGCCCTCGACCACGCGGGCACCGTCCCGCACATGGCTGATCCGGTACTTCCCGCCCGGGCCGAGCAAGACCTGATAGCTAACCTCGGTGACCGGCGACCCGGATTCCGGCTCCAGGGGCGGATGGCGCCGCCCGGCGTGCAGCATCCGGGTCTGCAGCGCGTGATCCGTCCATGAGGTCAGCGTGGCGGACAGGCTGCGCTCCGCCCAGTTGGCGCGGTACATCTGGGGTATCAGCTCACGCGCATCGGCTGGCTCAGCCAACGGGCCCATGAACGGCCTCCCGGGGAATGGCAGTCAGGCCATTAGAACACCGGGATAACGTCCTCGGGTTGCCCTAGTGGGCGACAGCCGCGGGTGTTGACCTAGTGGACGACACCCGCGGTGATGACAAGGAAAATGACCGTGACCACCACGAGCGCGATGGTGACCGCCAGGTAACGCGTCATCACGCCCAGGATGACCCTGGCCCGTCCCTCAGCCGCCTCGGATGCTCGTGCCGCTATCCAGGCTTCCTGGGCCGCCCGTACCGCGGCTTCGGCCGCGACTCCGGCGCCGGCCTGGAGCTCAGCTTGCGCGCGGAGGGCCGCCCGGATGTCCGCCTCCACCTTGGCGGCAGCCGCCTCGATCCGGTCCAGCGTGGCGACGCCTGCGGCCGCCGCCCGCACTGCCACCGACTCAGCGGCCGCGCCAGTCGCCCCCGGCGTCATGCTCACCGGGATTCTCACTCGCATCGCGGCGGGGATGCCGACGTCGGCATGGTCCGTGGCGACCTTCACCGCCACGGCGGTCGCAGCGCCCTCTGGGGTGATCATGGCTCCGGCCGGCTGGGTCGTCCCATGCGACGGCGAGCCCATCGACGAGTCGTGGAGGAAGCCGACCACAGCCTCTCTCGCGGCCGCGGCCAGATCAGGAGTATCCGTCCCGCGCTGGCGGCTGCGAAGGCGGTGGTGACGACCTCCATCCACTGAACCAGCGGGCCGCGCATGGTGGTGCAGAGACCGATTGCCCGTCATGTCACTCAACTTCCCTCAGTAACCGGGCGAATATGGTCAACCTGCGCCTAGTCACATAACGTGTACCTACTTATCTAACGGACAGTAGCTATGCTACCACAATAAGTGATACATGCGGGGCGGCCAGGCCGGCGGACGTGATCAGGAACGAGGCTCCGCGGTAGTCACTTCCTCGCGGGCGGCGGCGAGGAGCTGGCGGGTCAGGCTCATGGCCTGTTCGGCCGCCCCCAGCTGGCCGAGGCTGGCCAGGCGCTGCGCCTCGCGCAGCTGATCATCGAGATGAGCCAGCCGCGCCCGCTGCTCGGCCTCGGCGATAGCGCGGCCGATGACCGAGGGCAGCCGGGCAGGCCGGTCCTTCAGGACGTAGTCCGTGGCCCCCTGTTTGATGAGAGCGACCGCTTCCTCGTCCCCGAGCACACCGGACCAGAAAACAAACGGCACGTCCGGGCACTGGTGCTGCGCGATTTCGAGAGCGGCCACGCCCGAAAAGCCCGGCAGGTGGTAATCGGACAGGATCACGTCCGGGCGGAAGGCGGACAGCTGCTGCACGAAGGGCTCCCTGGTGGCCACGACCACGGCAGTGAAACCGAGGCCCGCGCTGGTCAGCAGGCGCTGCGCAAGCTCAGCATCCCAGGCTTCGTCCTCCAGGATGAGGATGCGCGCCTTCCGTCCCACTGATTCGGCCCCGTCCCCCGGCGGGGTGTTCTCCTGCCCAGGATCTGGACCGGTGGTTGTCTCCGGCTCACCAGTCTCCGGCTCACCAGTCCCCGGCTCGTTGCGTGGATGCCCGCCGCTCACGGATGTCTCCCCTCAAACCTGATGGTGCACGAACGGAGGCGCGGCCTCGTTCAGGAGCAGCCAGAACATGCCGAGCGTACTGACCGCCTCGGCGAATTCAGCGAACTTAACTGGCTTGCGCACATAGCCGTTGGCGCCGTTGCGATAGCTCGCGATGATGTCTTCATCCAGTTTGGAACTGGTAAGGACGACCACGGGGATGAGCTGGGTCCGCTCGTCGTCCCGCAGCCTGCGCAGCACCTCCAGCCCGTCGATCTTGGGGAGCTTCAGGTCGAGCAGGATGAGGCCGGGAGGCGGCTCGCCGCCACTGCCGTCGGCGAAGAGAACCTCCAGGGCCTCGGCACCGTCGTGGGCCACGGTGACTTTGTTGAGGATCTTGTTTTTCCGCAGGGCCCGGAGCGTCAGCGCCTCGTCGTCGGGATTGTCCTCGACCAGCAGGATATTTCTGCTCTTCATGCGCTTTCCTTCGCGCTCAGGGTGAAATAAAAGGTCGCGCCTTCACCGACGGCACCCTCGGCCCATGCATGACCAGCGTGGCGCTCGACGATCAGCCGCACGCTGGCGAGGCCGACGCCGGTACCAGGGAACTCCTGGGTCGTGTGCAGCCGCTGGAACGGATTGAACAACTTGCCCACGTAGGCAGGGTCAAAGCCGGCGCCGTTGTCCCGCACGTAACAGCACACCCGGGCGTTCTCCACTGGCGTTACCCCGAACTCGATCAGCGCATCGTCCCGGCGGGAAGTGAACTTCCAGGCGTTATCCAGCAGGTTTTGCAGGACCATACGGATCAGGGGGGTGTCCGCCAGCGCCCAGACGGGGCGCTGGATGACGAAACGGACGCCGCGGCCCGGCCCGCCGCGCTTGAGTTCCTCGGCAATGCGACTGGCCTCGGCACCGAGATCCACCGCGTGGAGGTTCATCTCAGCCCGCGAGAGGCGGGACAGGTGCAGGAGATCGTCGATGAGCGTCGCCATCTGCTCGCTGGCGGCTTTGATCCGCTCGGCATAACCCTGGCCGACCTCGCCGAGGCCGTCCCAGCAATCCTCCAGCAGGGCCGCGGTGAAACCGCCCAGCGCCCGCAGCGGAGCGCGCAGGTCGTGAGCGACCGAATAAGTGAACGTCTCCAGGTTCCGGACGGCCCGCTCGAGGTCGTCCTGCCTGCGCTGCCGCTCGGTCACATCGCGGACGGCGGCCGTGACCAGGGTCCCCTCATCAGTGTCGATGGCCGACAGCGAGATCTCCGCCGGGAAGGTGCTGCCGTCGCGGCGGCGCGCGGCCAGCTGCATCCCGGCGCCCATCGGCCGGGGCACCGGATCGGCCATGTATCCGGTCCGGCGCTGGGGGTGCACCGCGCGGGCCGCGTCGGGAACCAGCATCTCGACGAGCTGACCCTCCAGCTCCTCCCGCGGGTACCCGAACAACCGCATCATCTGGGTATTGACCAGGACGATCCGGCCATCGGCGTCCACGCAGACCATCGCATCCGGGGCGGCGTCCAGGAGCGCGACGGACCTGCCATCGTGGGGTAGCGCCACATTGCTCACATCTAGTAATCTACCAGTAACTTCATGTAATCAACCGGACAGGGCCGCCACCGCCCCCATCGAGACGGGTGCGGCCCGGGAGAGCAGGCCGGCCGGAACGCGAAATCCAGGAACTATGACCCGCTGCGCACGGCACGACAAAGACCTGCAACCGCGGACTCCCCCACTCACCATAAACAGGGGCTGGTTCACCAGCTTATGACGATAAACGGGCCGTTGAGGCGATATGAGTTTCCCGCCTCGATCAGGACGGGACCATTGGCACTCCCCGGACCGGGTTCATGTGCCACAAATTTATGTGTAACTATATATTTGTATCGGCACGAATATTTGTATCGGCACGAAGTAATCGCCGGTAATACCGGCTCGGGGGGCAAGTCCATGGGGAACAAACTGCTGACGGCCTTGACGGACGGCGCCGTGGGTCAGGAGCTTGAAAAGGCCCCGACGGGGATCCGCGGACTGGACGAGATCACCGGGGGCGGGCTACCCAGGGGCAGGGTAACGCTGGTGGCAGGCAGCGCAGGAGCGGGCAAGTCGCTGCTGGGGCTGGAATTCCTGGTCACCGGCGCCCGCCAGCACGGTGAGCCCGGCGTGCTGGTGAGCTTCGAGGAGTCGGCGGCCAAGGTCACCCGCAACGTGCGATCGCTGGGCTTCGACCTGGACCAGCTCCAGGAGGACGGCCTGCTCGTGATGCTCTCGTTCCGGGTGGAACCCGCCGAGTTCGTCGCTACGGGGGAGTTCGACCTCGAACCGCTCTTTGCGATCCTCGACGACGCGATCGCGCGTGTTGGCGCGAAGCGGGTCGTGCTGGACACCATCGAAGTGCTGTTCGGCGCCTTCGGCGACGACTCGATCGTGCGCTCGGAGCTGAGCCGGCTGGCGCGTTGGCTCGATGAGCGGGGCGTCACCGTCATCGTCACCGGGGAGCGGGGCGACAAGAATCTCACCCGCAACGGGATCGAGGAGTACGTCACCGACTGCGTGATCGTGCTCGACCATCGGGTGACCGACGAGATCTCCACCCGGCGGCTGCGGGTGGTCAAGTACCGCGGGTCGGTGCACGGCACCAACGAGTACCCGTTCCTGATTTCCGCCCGTGGCTTTGTCGTGCTGCCGATCACGTCGATCGCGCTCAACTACGCAGCCTCCGATGAGCGGATCTCAACAGGGATCCCCCGGCTGGATCACATGCTGGGCGGGGGCCTGTTCCGGGGTTCGACCCTCCTGGTGAGCGGGACAGCAGGCACCGGAAAGACCTCACTCGGCGCGCACATGGTGAATTCGGCCTGCGCCCGGGGTGAGCGGACGCTGCTGGTCTTGTTCGAGGAATCACCCGCCCAGTTCCTGCGGAATATGCGGTCGCTGGGGCTCGACCTGCAGCAGTGGACCGACGCGGGGTTGCTGCGCATCTGGGCGGCACGGCCCTCCGCGGTCGGGCTGGAGACCCATCTCGCGATCCTGGCCGAGCTGATCGAGGATGAGACGCCGTCGGTGGCGGTTCTCGACGGGATCGCCAACATCGGCAGCGGGGTCTTGGCCACGGAGGCGGCCTCGCTGGTGGCCCGCAAGATTGACCTGCTCAAGTCGCGCGAGATCACGACCATGGTTACGGCGCTTAGTCCTGGGGACGAGACGAGCAAAGAGACTTTGTCGTCATTGGTGGACACCTGGCTGCTGGTGCGCAATGTCGAGGCCAACGGTGAACGCAACCGGCTGCTGTTCGTGCTGAAGTCGCGGGGCACAGCCCATTCGAATCAGGTCCGGGAGTTTGTGCTCACCAGCCACGGGGTCGAGCTGGTGGATGTGTACGTCGGCGCGGCAGGGGTGCTGGCCGGCTCCGCCCGGCTGGCCCAGCAAGCCACCGAGCGTGACGCGGACGTGCGCCAGGCCAGCGATCTGGCCCGGCGCCTGCGTGAACTGCGGCGCAGCGTCGTGGAGCGCGAGGCCCACCTCGTCGCGGTCCAGGACGAGCTCGACGCCGACCGGGCGGAGATCGACCGGATCGACCTTCGCGAGGGCCACCAGGCGGCCGCCACCGAGGCCGACCGCTCAGCGATGGCGACGCGACGCTGGGCCGACGCGGCGCCGAGCAACGGAGGGCCGTGATGAGCGAGCCGCGCACCGCGAACGACGAGACCAGCGCCGACTCCGGTGACCAGTGGGATCTGTGCCTGTACGTGACCGACCACTCGCCCAAGTGCCTGCGGGCGATCGACAATCTGCGGCGCGCCTGCGAGGAGCACCTGGCCGGCCATTACCACATCCAGGTCGTGGACCTGCTGGAGAACCCGCGCCTGGCCGCCGAGGACCAGATCCTGGCCGTGCCCACGGTGGTCCGGAGGTTCCCGTCGCCAATCCGCAAGCTTGTCGGCGACCTCTCCGACAATGACCGTCTGCTCATCGGGCTCCAGCTTCGGCCGCCGGGGAGCACCGCGACATGACCGATTATGCACCTGGTGATCGCTGGGCGCTTGCCCTCTATGTCGATGGCGCATCCACGAGCTCCATGCACGCGATCGAGACTGTGCGCCGCGTCTGCGACGAACAGCTCGGTGGCCGTGTCGAGCTGGAGGTCATTGACGTGCACCAGCAACCTGGGCTGGCCGAGCGCGACCAGATCTTCGCCGTGCCGACGCTGGTCAGGCGCCTTCCCGGGCCGCCGCGCCGCATAGTCGGCGACCTCACCGACTCCGCCTGGATAAGGCTCGGGCTCGACTTCGGCCCGGCCGAACTAAGCGACGCCCAATCAGGCCCGGACGAGTAAGGGCATGGCCCGGTCACCGGCTCCCAAGGCCACTCGCCCAAGCCCCCTCGCCCTCGAGACGATGGGGGAAAGCCGGACGGCCGAGCTGGCCGAGCTGCGGGCTCAGCTGCGCGAGGCGCGGGAGACGATCGAGGCGATCCGGGGCGGTGGAATCGACTCGCTGATGATCGGCCCGCCCGGACAGGAGCAGGTCTACGCCCTGGTGAGCGCCGACCGCCCCTACCGGCTCATCGTCGAGGCGATGAACGAAGGCGCCGCCACCGTCTCGCCCCGGGGAGTGATCCTCAACGCCAACCCGAGGCTTGGCGCGATGACCGGCCGCAGCGCCACGGAGCTGGTCGGCACTGCGGCGCTCGACCTCATCCCCGACGTGCACCGCCCCGCGTTCGCCGCCCTGCTCGATGTCGGTACCGGCGGCAGCTCACGCGGCAAAGTGGACCTGACCGGACCGGGTGGCACGACGGTTCCGGTCCTGCTGGCGGTCAGCGGTTTCGACCTCGACGGGATGTTCCTGCGGTGCCTGGTCCTGACCGACCTCACCGCGCAGCGGGCCGCGGAGCGTCAGGCGGCCGAAGCGCACGAGGCGCTGCGCGAGCAGAACGCCTTCCTTGAGCAGGCCCAGGAGTCCCTCGGACTCGGCTTGTGGGTTCTTGATCCGGAGCGAAATGTAATGCTCACCTATTCGCCGGAAGCCCACCGGATCTACGGCCTGAGCCCAGCGGAGTTCGACGGGAAGTTGGAGACCCTGTGGCCGCTCGTCCACCCGGACGACGTGGCGAGGGTCGCCGATGCGTTCACGGCCTCACTGGAGGGCCGCGCTCCGTTCCGAGTCGAGCATCGGATCGTCCGGCCCGACGGCATGCTGCGGTGGGTCATGCTGGCTTCGGTTGTACAGCGCGACGAGACGGGCGCACCGAAACGGGTAGTGGGAATCTGCCAGGACATCACCGACCGGAAGCGGATCGAGGACGAGATCCGCGCCTCGGCCGCCTACAACCGGAGCCTGATCGAAGCCAACTTGAACCCGATGGTCACCATCGGCCCGGATGGAACGATTACCGACCTCAACGCCGCCACCGAGCAGGCGACCGGGTACGGGCGGGCCGAGCTGCTCGGCGCCGAATTCAGCGGCTACTTCACCAAACCGGACCTGGCCCGGGCCGGCTACGAACAGGTCTTCCGGGATGGAAGCGCGCGAGACTACCCGCTGGAGCTGCGTCACCGCGACGGGCACATCACATCGGTGCTCTACAACGCCGCGGTCTACCGCGACCCGTCCGGGCGGGTGCTCGGGGTCATAGCCGTGGCGCGCGACGTCACCGAGGCCAACCGCATCCAGGCAGCGTTGCGCGACTCCGAAGAGCGGCTCCGCGTCCTGTTCAACAACGCCCCGGTCGGCATGGGCGAGCTGACACTCGGCAACGAATTCGTCCGGGTCAACGCACGCTTCTGCCAGTTCATCGGTTACACCGCCGACGAGCTGCTGTCCCCATCCCTACGGCGCGAGGACCTGACCCATCCCGCCGATCGCAATGCCGATCTCGCTTTCAGGCAACGCCTCATCTCCGGGGAGATCGATAATTATTCGATCGAGCAACGCTTCGTGCAAAAGGGCGGCAATGTCGTCTGGGCAGAGGTCAGCAACACCCTGGTCCGCGACCCAGACGGCAGCCCGCTGCTGTACGTCGGCACCATGCGCGACCTCACCGCGCAGCGCGAAGCCGAGGCCGAGGTCCGGGCGCTGCACGCCGGCCTGGAAGCCCGCGTCCAGGAGCGCACGGCTGACCTGGAGCGGGCCAACAAGAATCTGGAGGCGTTCACCTACTCGGTCTCCCATGACCTGCGCGCACCGTTGCGCGGGCTGAGCGGGTTCAGCGCCGCGCTGGTGGAGGACTACAGCGACCGTCTCGACGAGACCGGCCGCGGGTACGCCGAGCGCATCCAGGCGGCGAGCGAGCGGATGGCCATGCTCATCGACGACCTGCTGCAGCTGTCGCGGGTGTCGCGCACAGACATGAACCTCGAGCCGGTCGACCTCAGCGCGGAAGTCGACGCCATCGCGGGCGAATTGCAGGCCAGTGAACCTGGCCGCCGGGTCCGGTTTGCCGTCCAGGACGGCGTCTGGGTCACCGCGGATCGCGGTCTCATCCGTACCGTGGTGCAGAACCTGCTCGAAAACGCCTGGAAGTTCACCGCCCGGCGCGACGCGGCCACCATCGAGTTCGGCACCACGCCTGCCGATGGCGCCAGGATCTGCTGCTACGTGCGCGACAACGGGGCCGGCTTCGATCCCGTCTATGCCGACAAGCTCTTCCAGCCATTCGAGCGGCTCCACGAGGCCGCTGACTTCCCCGGCACCGGCATCGGCCTGGCCAGCGTCCAGCGGATTATCGAACGGCACGGCGGGCGGGTCTGGGCGGAGGGTGCCGTGGACCGCGGGGCCACCTTCTACTTCACCCTCGACGCGAAGGACACGCCATGAAGGACAGGCGGCACGCCCTGAAGGACAGGCGGGAGGACAAGTCGCAGGAGCAGCTGGCGCAGGCCGAGCGCCTGGAGAACCTGGGCCAGCTGGCCGGCGGGGTCGCGCACGACTTCAACAACCTCCTCGCGGTAATCCTCAACTACGCGGACTTCGCCGCCGAGGAACTCTCCGCGGCGACCGGATCAGACTGGGCCGGGCGCTGCGAATCGGCCCGCGAGGACCTCGGGCAGATCAGCCGGGCCGGCGAACGGGCGGCCAGCCTCATCCGCCAGCTGCTCGCCTTCGCCCGGCGGGAGGTGGTGCAGCCCCAGGTGCTCGACCTGGGCACCGTCATCACCGCGGTGGAGGAAATGCTGCGCCGGACCCTCGGCGAGCACGTCGAGCTGGTCACCTCGCTCGCCGGTGACCTGCACCCAGTCCTGGCCGACCCGGGGCGGCTGGAGCAGGTGCTGGTGAATCTCGCCGTCAACGCCCGCGACGCCATGCCCGGCGGCGGCACGCTGACCATCGAGGCCAGCAACGTCACCGTCGACGCGGAGTCCATCGCGGGGGGATCGCAATCAGCGGCCGGGCAGCACGTGCGGCTGCAGGTCAGCGACACCGGTACCGGGATGCCCCCGGAGGTCATCGAGCACGCGTTCGAGCCGTTCTTCACCACCAAGACAGACGGCGGGGGGACCGGGCTCGGCCTGGCCACCGTCTACGGAATCATCACGCAGGCCGACGGTCACATCCACATCTACTCCGAACCCGGCGGGGGCACGACCTTCAGCATCATGATGCCCGCCACCACGCAGGCCGCCGGTCCGGAGGCATCGGAGATCACCTACGAGCGGACGCCCAGTGGAGAGACCGTCCTGGTCGTGGAGGACGAGGCCGCCCTGCGGGAGGTCACCAGGCGGATCCTGGCCCGCAACGGCTACCGGGTGATCACCGCGGCGAGCGGGCCGGAAGCCGTCGACATCGCCCGCGACCACCAGGGCGAGATCCACCTGCTCCTCACGGACGTCGTCATGCCGCACATGCTCGGCAAGGAAGTCGCCGAGCGGGTACTGCTGCTCAAGCCCGGGACCGAGGTGCTCTACATGTCCGGCTACGCCCGGCCCGTCCTCGCCTCCCAGGGCAGGCTCGAACCGGGGGTAGCCCTCGTGGAGAAGCCGTTCTCCGAGGCCGACCTGCTGGCCAAGGCCGGGCAGGTGCTCAACAGCCACTTCCCGGGGTTCAAGACCACCCGCAGCCCTGCCGATCTGCCCCAGGGGTCCGAAGATCTGCCCAGAACGTCAGAAGACCCTCCAGAACAGGGAGATGATTCGTACGGCGACCGCGGTCATCCTGCCGGTCTGCGGTAAGGTACGCCTGTCCCGGGTGGCCCGGGACGGTGTGGAGCCCAGCGAAGCCGGTGCGATCCCGGCGCTGTCCCGCAACGGTGATGCCCCGGACGGTGATACCGGCCGGGGATGAGCCCGGACGCCTGGCCCGCGCCGACGTACTGTCCTCGGCGGAAGGACGGTTCGTCCGATACCCCGGCCGGGGTCTCGCGGCGGCCCCAGCCTTCTCCGGGCCCTCGGAGGATGACCATGCGGTCTCTCGCCCGGCGCGTCCCGGTCCTCGCGGCGTCCGCCGCGCTCACCGTGTTCGCTGCCGCCTGCAGCACCCAGGCCAGCAACACCAGCACCTCGTCTGGCACCGGCGCGTCCAGCCGCCCGGCCAGCCAGGGTTTCCCCGCATCCGTGGCCGCGGCCAACGGCACGGTGAAGGTCGCGTCCCGGCCGACCGCGATCCTGTCCCTCTCCCCCACCGCGACCGAGATGCTGTACGCGATCGGCGCCGGAAGCCAGGTCAAGGCGGTGGACTCACTGTCGGACTACCCGCCGCAGGCGCCGCGGACCAAGCTGTCCGCCTACCAGCCCAACGTGGAGGCGATCGTCGCGGAAAAGCCGGACCTGGTGGTGGAGTCGGGCGACACCGGGCAGCTGACTAAGCGCCTCGCCGCGTTCTCCATCCCGGTCCTCGAGCTGCCCGCGCCGGCCAAGCTCGCCGGCGAGTACGCGGAGTTCGACCAGCTCGGCCGGGCGACCGGGCATCTCGCCCGGGCCCAGCAGGTAGTCACCAGGCTGCGCACCCAGCTGCACCAGATCGCCGCCGCCGCACCGCATCACGCCCGGCCGCTGACCTACTATTACGAGCTGGACCAGACCTACTACTCGGTGACCTCGTCCACGTTCGTGGGCCAGCTGCTCGCCCTGCTCGGCATGAAGAGCATCGCGGATCAGGCGTCCGGCGCGGCCAAGTCGGGCGGCTACCCGCAGCTGTCCGCCGAGTACATCCTCAAGGCCAACCCGGACTACATCATCCTGGCCGACACCCTGTGCTGCCATCAGGACGCTGCCACCGTGGCCAAACGGCCCGGCTGGTCCGGCCTGGCCGCGGTCAAGGACGGCCACATCATCGGCCTCAACGACGACATCGCGTCCCGGTGGGGGCCGCGGGTGACTGACCTGCTGCGCACGGTCGAGACCGCGATCGCCAAGGGCAGCAGCGGGTGAAGTCGGCCGAGCGCGGCGGGACCGGAGCACCGGCCAGCAAGGCACCGGCCACTAATGGGCCGGTTAGCCAGGCCCCGGCGGGCATCACGCCGGCAGAACCGGCGAGGTCCACCGGCCCCACCCCCACCGGCCCAACCACCACCGGCCCAACCACCACCGGCCCCGCCCTCACCGGCCGCACCACCACCGGCCGCGCCCTGCGCGCAACCCTGGTGGCTGCCGTCCTGCTCGTGATCGCGCTGGCCGTGGGCGTGTCGGTCGGCCCGGCCGGGCTGTCCCTCCCCGACATCGCCGGGGCCCTGGCGACCAGGCTGCCCTGGCACCCGGCCGTCAGCGTGCCCGCGATCGACACGGCCATCGTCTGGCAGATCCGGCTGCCCCGGGTGGTGCTCGGCGCGCTGGTGGGGGCCATGCTGGCCGGCGGCGGTGCCGCGTACCAGGGCGTGTTCCGCAACCCGCTGGCCGACCCCTACCTGCTCGGCGTGGCGGCCGGCGGCGGGCTGGGCGCCACCATCGTGATCGTCGCGGGAGGCAGCCCGGCACTGCTGCCCCCGGCCGCGTTCCTCGGGGCGGCGGGCGCCGTCTCGCTGACCTACCTGCTGGGCGCCGGGGCGGCCCGCGGCCCTTCGGGCGCTGGCCCGGGAATGGGCCGCGGGACCGGGTCGATCCTGCTGGCCGGGGTGGCCGTGGCCGCGATGCTCACCGCGGTGCAGACGTACCTGCAGCAGGCGCATTCCCAGACCCTGCAGGCCGTGTACTCGTGGATACTTGGCGGCCTGTCCCAGGCCACCTGGTCGGATGTCACGCTGATCCTGCCGTATGTGATCGTGGCGGCGGGGATCCTGGTGGCGCACCGGCGGCTGCTCGACGTGCTGCGGATCGGCGAGACCGAGGCGGGCAGCCTCGGGGTGGACGTGGCCCGGCTGCGGCTGACGGTGGTCATGGCGGCCACGCTCGGCACCGCGGCGGCGGTCTCGGTGAGCGGGCTGATCGGTTTCGTCGGCATCATCGTCCCGCACACGGTACGTCTGACGGCCGGGGCGAGCTACCGGATCGTGCTCCCGGTGTCGATGATCGGCGGCGCGGCGTTCCTGGTCCTGGCCGACGTGCTGGCCCGCACCGTGCAGTCCCCGGACGAGGTGCCGATCGGCGTGATCACCGCCCTGGCCGGCGCGCCCTTCTTCCTTTTCATCCTTCACTCGCGCCGCGCGCGGCAGGAGCTCGCGTGATCTGCTTCGACCGCGTCGGCGTCCGGTACGGCAGCGCACAGGCGCTGGCTGAGGTCAGCGAGCAGGTCCCGGCCGGGCGCTGGCTGGGCATCATTGGCCGCAACGGAACCGGCAAGTCGACTCTCCTTCGCGCCGCCGCGAGACTCGTGGGGCATGAGGGGACGATAACCATCGGCGGGCAGCCGACCGCCGGGATGGGCCGGCGTGCGCTGGCCCGGCTCGTCGCGTACGTACCCCAGATGCCCGAACTGCCCCCGGACATGACCACCCTGGACTACGTGCTGCTGGGCCGGACCCCGCACATCGGCTACCTGCGCACCGAGACGCAGGCCGACCGGGACATCTGCGCCGGGCTGCTGGACCGGATGGAGCTCAGCCCGATGGCCGGCCGCACGCTCGGCACCCTGTCCGGCGGCGAACTGCAGCGGGCGGTGCTGGCCCGCGCCCTGGCCCAGGACGCGCCGGTGCTGCTGCTCGACGAGCCGACCAGCGCGCTGGACCTGGGCCGCCGGGTGGCGGCCCTGGAACTGGTGGACGAGCTGCGCCGGGAACGATCGCTGACCGTGCTGTCGGTGGTGCACGACCTCACGCTGGCTGGGCAGTTCGCCGACCGGCTCCTGCTGCTGGACGACGGCCGCGTCGTGGTTACCGGGGACCCGGCCAGCGTGCTGCGCGACGACGTGCTGGCCCGTTATTTCGGCGCAGGCCTGCACGTGCTGACCACCCCGGAGGGGGAACGGGTGGTGGTGAGCTCGCGCAGTGCGGTCAAGCCCAGTGCGGTCAAGCCCAGCGCGGACAAGCCCAGCGCGGTCAAACCCAGCGCGGACAAGCCCAGCGCGGTCAAACCCAGCGCGGCCCGGCCCGGAAAGCTCACACCCCCAGGTCCCGGCCGATGATCTCTTTCATGATCTCGGTGGTCCCGCCGAAGATCGTCTGAACCCGGCTGTCGGCGAACGCCCGGGCCACCGGGTACTCGGCCATGTAGCCGTAGCCGCCGTACAGCTGGAGGCAGCGGTCCACGACCCGGTTGCACAGCTCGGTGTCCCACCACTTGACCATGGACGCGTCGGTGTTGGACAGCTCACCGTCGGTGTGCTGCAGCACCGCGCGGTCGGTGAACGCACGGGCCACGGCCAGCTCGGTGGCCATTTCGGCCAGCACGAAGCGGTTGTGCTGGAAGCTGCCGATGGGCCGGCCGAAGGCCTGCCGCTCCTTGCAGTACGCCAGCGTGTCCTCGAACACCTTCTCTGCGGCCGCCAGCGCGGTCGCGCCGATCGCCACCCGCTCCCGGGGCAGGTTCTGCATCAGCGCGACGAACCCGCCGCCCTCCTCGCCGAGCAGGTTGCGGGCGGGCACGGTCACGTCGGAGAAGAACAGCTCCGAGGTGTCCTGCGCGTGCATGCCGACCTTCTCCAGGTTTCGGCCCCGCGTGAAGCCGGCCATGCCGCGCTCCACCACGAGCAGGCTGATCCCGCGGTGCCCGGCGTCGGCGTCGGTCCGGGCCACCACGATGACCAGGTCGGCCAGCTGCCCGTTGGAGATGAACGTCTTCTGGCCGTTGAGGACGTAGGACCCACCCCCGGCCCGGCTCCCCGTTCCCCCTTCGGCGCCCCCCTCCACCCGGACCGCGGTGGTCCGGATGCCCTGCAGGTCACTGCCTGCGCCGGGCTCGCTCATCGCGATGGCCGTGATGAGCTCGCCCGAGCAGTACCCGGGCAGCCAGCGGTCCCGCTGCTCCGGCGTGCACAGCCGGAGGAAGTACTGCCCGTTGATGTCGTTGTGCACGGCGAAGCCGGGCCCCGTGGCCCCGGCCCGGGCGAACTCCTCGTCGAGGATCAGGTAGAAGCGGTAGTCCGGATTGCCTCCGCCGCCGTACTTCTCGTCCACGTCGATGCCGAGCAGGCCAGCCCGCCCGGCGGCCAGCCAGACGTCGCGGGACACCATCCCGTCCCGTTCCCACTGGCCATGGTGCGGGGTCACCTCGCGGGCAATGAACTCCCGCACCATCTCCCGGAACGCGTCGTGCTCGGGGGTGAAGATGTCGCGGTTCATGCCGCCGCCTCGCTTGCTCGCGCCGCCCTGTCCGCCCGGATCAGGCGGCGGTGGATTCCGGCAGGTAGGCGGCCCACTGGGGGTCGCCGTCGTTGGCCGCGCCGATCAGCCGCCAGTGCGCACCCCGTGGAGCGGCCGGGATCCGGTTCATGGTCCAGCCGAGTTCCTCGATCAGCCGGTCGGCCTTGCTGTGGTTGCAGCACATGCACGAGGCCACGCAGTTCTCCCAGGCGTGCGGGCCGCCGCGGCTGCGCGGGATGACGTGGTCGATGGTCTCGGCCTTGCGGCCGCAGTACGCGCACAGATAGTTGTCCCGGCGCATCAGCGCGCCCCGGGTCAGCGGGACCCGGCTGCGATGCGGAATCCGGACGTACCGGCGCAATCTGATCACCGAAGGCGTGACGATGATCAGCGAGGAGGAGCGCAGCAAGGCACCCTCCGCATCGTCGTGCACCACTTCGGCCTTCTCACCCAGCACCAGGCACACCGCACGCCGCAGGCCGACCGTGGTCAACGGCTCATACGTCACGTTGAGCAGCAGTACCCGTCGCAAGCCCGCCTCCTGCCTGGTGCGCGGTGGGCAAGCACCACTGTGCCGGGCCAGCCCCTGGGAGTCCAGGTAGCCCCCCTGGTCCCCTCAAACCACAGGGTTCCAGGGAAGCACAGTGTGCGAGCCAATGACAGCGTAGCTGGCCATGCCCGCGGACACATAACGCCGGCGTGGCGGGACCGCAAATTGTCCGCGGCCGCCTCGCCGGACGCGGCGGGTGGCGTGCTCGCTTAGGGTGCGATCATGACTGCCTCCAGCTCCCCTGCGACCCCCGCTGCCGCGCCGGCTCCCGGGTATCCGGCGGCCCGCCGCGCCGATCTCGTCGAGGATCTGCATGGCCACAGCGTGCCCGACCCGTACCGCTGGCTGGAGGACGCGGCCAGCCGGGAAACCCAGGAGTGGCTGCACGCTCAGGACACGCTGTGGGCCGGTGCGGAGGCCGGGCTGCCCGGGAGGTCCCGGTTCGCGGCCAGGCTCCAGGAGCTGATGGCCGCCGGGTACGTCAGCTCCCCGGTCTGGCGCGGGCCGCGGCAGTTCTTCATGCGCCGCCTGCCCGGGCAGGAACACGCGGTGCTGCTGACGGCCGTCCCTGGGGAGCCGGAGCGGGTGCTCATTGACCCGGCGGCCCTGGACCCGGCCGGGCTGACCACGCTCGATTCCTGGCAGCCGGACAAGGAGGGCCGGCTCCTCGCCTACCAGCTGTCCTCCGGCGGGGACGAGGAGTCGCAGCTCCGGGTGCTCGACGTCGTGTCCGGCGAGCAGGTGGACGGCCCGATCGAGCGCTGCCGCTACTCCCCGGTGGCCTGGCTGCCGGGCGGCATGGCGTTCTACTACGTCCGCAAGCTCCCGCCGGGCCAGGTCCCGCCGGGTGAGGAGCAGTTTCACCGACGGGTGTACCTGCACACGGTCGGCGCGCCCGCCGACGAGGACGTGCTGGTCTTCGGCGAGGGCCGCGACAAGACGAACTACTACGGTGCCTCGGTCAGCCGGGACGGCCGCTGGCTGGTGATCTCGGCCGCCCAGGGCACCGCCCCCCGCAACGACGTGTGGCTGGCCGACCTGGCCGCCTCGGGGCCGGCCGGGCCGGAGCTCCAGGTGGTGCAGGAAGGCGTGGACGCCCGGACCGGGCTGCACGTGGGCCGGGACGGACGGCTGTACGTCTTCACCGACGCCGGCGCGCCGCGGGGCAGGCTGGCGGTGACGGATCCGGCCCATCCGGAGCCGGCCAGCTGGCGCGACCTCATCGGCCAGGATCCGACCGCGATCCTGAACGACTACGCCATCCTGGACGGCGCGGAGCTCGCCCGGCCTGTGCTGGTCGCCTCCTGGACCAGGCACGCGATCAGCGAGATCACCGTGCATGACCTGGCCACCGGCGAGCGGACCGGCACGCTGGCCCTGCCCGGCACCGGCCACGCCGGGGGCGCCGCCCGGCTGGGGACCACCGGGGGCATCATCGCGAGGCCGGAAGGCGGCCACGAGGCCTGGTTCGACTACACCGACAACATCACGCCGGCGGCCGTCTACCGCTATGACGCGCGCAGCGGGGAGGTCACCCCCTGGGCCCAGGCGCCCGGCGCGGTCGAGGTGCCGGACGTGCGCACCCGCCAGGTGACGTTCGCCTCCCAGGACGGCACCGAGGTCCGGATGCTGGTCATCTCTGGAAAACCGGGGGGCGACCTTCCCGACCAACCCCGGCCGGCCATCCTGTACGGCTACGGCGGGTTCGGCATCAGCATGGCGCCGGCCTACTCCGCGTCCATCCTGGCCTGGGTCGAGGCGGGCGGCGTGTACGCGATCTCGGCGCTGCGCGGCGGCGGTGAGGAGGGCGAGGACTGGCACCGCGGGGGCATGCGCGAGCACAAGCAGGCCGTGTTCGACGACTTCCACGCGGCGGCGGAGGCGCTCGTCGCCGGCGGCTGGACCAGCCCGGGCCAGCTGGGCATCGCCGGCGGCTCGAACGGCGGGCTGCTGGTCGGGGCGGCCCTCACCCAGCGCCCGGACCTGTACCGGGCCGTGGTGTGCTCGGCCCCGCTGCTGGACATGGTGCGCTACGAGCGGTTCGGGCTGGGCCAGACCTGGAACGACGAGTACGGCACCGCCGAAGACCCGGTGGAGCTGGGCTGGCTGCTCGGCTACTCCCCGTACCACCGGGTGTGGCCCGGCACCAGGTACCCGGCCACGCTGTTCACCGTGTTCGACAACGACACCCGCGTCGACCCGGTACACGCGTGGAAGATGTGCGCGGCCCTGCAGCACGACACCGGGGCGCCGTACCCGGAGCGCCCGGTCCTGCTCCGCCGGGAGCGGCAGGTGGGCCATGGGGCCCGCGCGGTCAGCCGGTCGGTCACGCTGTCCGCGGACACGCTGGCGTTCCTCGCCGCCCACACCGGGCTGCAACTCTAGGCAGGCCAGCCCCCGCAGGGCTCAGCCGTTGACGAGCACTTCCCGGTAGTCGCGCACAGCCGCGAACTCACCGTGCTTCGCGGCCACCGCCTCGCCCAGCGACCTGGCCGCGCGCAGCACGATGCCGGAGCGGTGCTGGCTGGGCAGGGCGAGCAGGGTGTCCCGGCTCAGCCGCAGCGCCTCCTCAGGCTGGCCGGCCTGCAGCCGGCAGCGGGCCTGGCCGAGCCTGACCAGCGAGCGGTCGAGGAACTCGGCCGGCGAGTACAGTCGCAGGGCCTGCCCGAACGCGTCGTCCGCGCCACGGTAATCGCCCAGGGTGACCAGCACGTCGCCCTGATGGAACAGCAGCTGCCGCTCGGTGTACCCGAACGCGGTGTCCCGCCGTTCCTCCTCCGGCAGCCGGTCGAGGGCCTCGTGCGCCCGGTCCAGTGCCGCGCTGGCCCGGCGCACCTCGGCGCCGGCCGCACCGCCACGGCCGCCCACGGTGCCCGGCATGCCCCTGTCGGCCCGGGCCCGGGCCAGCCGGGCCAGCGCCCGCGCCTCAATCACGGGCGCCATCACGCCGGCCACGCAGGGCTGCGACCCGGCCAGATCGGCGCTGGCCCGGGCGCCCGCGGCGGCCTGCGCCGGATCCCCGTAATGCAGCGGCACGAGCGCTTCGCGGACGGCGACCCAGGCGCGGAGCTGCCGGTCCCCGGTCTCGTCCGCGGCGGTCCGGGCGGTGCTGAAGAAGGACCGGGCCAGGCGGTGGTCACTGACATCGATCATGGTCATGCCAGCCAGCCCGGCCAGCCGGGCCGCCAGGCGGCAGAGCCGCTCGACGAACTCCAGCGGCTGGCGCTGCTCACACATCCGCCGGACGTCACCGAGATCAAGGAGCACGTCGCAGAGCAGCCGCATGGCCGGCACCGTCATGTACTGCCGGCCGTACTCGCCGGTCACGCCCTCCCAGTGGTCGAGCATCGCCACCGAGACCGTGGCGCCGAGCAGCGCCTCGTCCAGGCGGCGGCGGATCCGCTCGATGGCACCGAAGAACCGGCCGTCGGCCGGAGCCCCGGGGTCCGCCATCAGGCGCAGCAGGGTGCGCCGCACCACGTCGTCATCTACCTCGCCCACGCTCAACGCGGCGGGGTCGGCGGCGGCCGCCCCGGCGCCACCAGGCCCGGCCAGGCCAGGCCCGGCCAGGCCAGCATCGGTGAGCCCCGGACCGGCCAGGGAGGGCCAGGCCAGGCCAGGCCCGGCCCGGCCCGCATCGGCAAGCCCGGGACCCGGCCCGGGTGATACGGGCCGGGGCGGGTCCGCCACTGCTGATGGGGCCAGCGCTGTTGAGGCCAGCACTGAAGAGGCCACTGCTGATGGGGCCAGCGCTGAAGAGGCCAGGGCTGATGCAGCGAGAGCCGGTGGGCCGACGGCCGATGCCGGGGGGGCCGGCCGGGGCCGAGCGGCCGGGCCCGGTGACGCCGGGGCAGGGGGGCCTGGCTCCAGCGCAGGCAATTGCGTGGGGGTGAGCCCGGTGCGGCCCGCGATGTCCCCTCCGGGGCTGCGCTGCCCGGGCTCTACCGGGCCGCTCTCGCCCGGGGAAGGGACTGCGGTGAGTATCGGCGGCGCGGTCCTTCCGGCCCTGGCCGGGTCGTGGCCGCGCTGCCCGGGGCCGCCGGGTCTGCCCGGTTCCTGCGGGGCGGTGTGCGCCAGCCCGGACAGCATTAACACCGGGGCGCGGTGCCGCTGGCCGCACAGGCAGGGGCCCTCGTATCCGAGGTCGGCCGGCTCGGCCTGATAGACCCGGCACAGGTAGTGGAGGTACTCGGGTCCAGGCCGCTTCTGGCCGCCTTCGTAGGAGGACAGCAGGGTCTCGCTGAACCGGGGCGGGGTCCGGCCCTCGCTCACATACCGGGCTCTGACCTGCGCGACTACGTCCGCGAGCGCGATTCCCAGCGCGAGCCGGTGGGCGCGGACCAGGCTAGTGCCAAAGGCGGGGCCGCACTGGCTGTGGATGATGAGCGCGATCTCCGAGGGGGACTGCCCAGACGCCAGGCAGTGGGCCCGGATGGCCCGGGCCATCGAGATCTCCTGGCGTGCTTCCAGACCGCCGGGCGCCTGGGCGCCGCCGGCCTCGACCCGGGCCGGACTGGCCGCACCGCCCTGGCCGACCTCGCTGAGCAGCAGTCGTGGTGCCGCCAAGCCCGCACCTGACCGGGCGCGCCGTGCTCCCATGTCCCGTTCCTCCTCTGGGCCCCGTCCCGCGTCCGCCGTCCCCAACCGTGCTAACTCACTGTTACATCTAAAGCGCTCTCTGCCGCCCAAAACTAGGAAATACCTCGCTGTCCGCCGGACCGGAAATGAGCCGTGCAATTCTCTCTCTACATGTTGCATCTTGCACGCTCCCCTGCCCCGCGTCATCACAATCACACGGACTGATACCAAACTGCTTCGGAGTGACCGCCGGGACGGGGCCCAAGGTGGCCAGGTCAGCCAGAATCGCCGGCCACTATGGGGAGCGGCCTCCGGCCCGCCGCTGGCGTTCCCCGCCCAGCCGGCCGGCTCCTCCCCCGAGCGGCGAAAGGAAATCCCCCGTGATCTCGCCAGCGCTCCTCGCGGCGCGCGTCCTCGCCACGGCATCCCAGGACACCCTTGAAAACGTCTGCAGCGACCACGGCCAGCAGCCCGGGATCGCCTGCCGGCTGACCTGGAACCTCACGCACAACCGGACGGCCGCCGAACTGGTCAAGGTGTGGCTGGCCCAGCCGGTCAGCGTGGTGCTGCGGATCATCTTCGTGCTGCTGGTCGCGGTACTCATCCGGATCGCGGCCCACCGGCTGATCAACCGGATCACCGCCCGGGCCTCGCAGGCGGGAGCCAACGGCAAGACCGACGCGGCGCACATGCTGCTCGGCGAGCGGCGTCGGCAGCGGGCCAAGGCCCTCGGCTCGATCCTGCGCAACGCGGCGTCGGTGCTCATCTTCGGCATCGCGGCGGTGACCATCGCCGGTGACCTCGGCCTGAACCTGGCCCCGGTTCTGGCCAGCGCGGGAGTCCTGGGCCTGGCCATCGGCTTCGGCGCGCAGAGCCTGGTGCGCGACTTCCTGGCCGGGATCTTCATGCTGCTCGAAGACCAGTACGGGGTGGGCGATGTCATCGACTCGGGGTACGCCACCGGGACGGTCGAGGCGGTCAGCCTCCGCGTCACCACCCTTCGCGACGTCAACGGCGTGGTCTGGTACGTCCGGAACGGGACCATCAACCGGATCGGCAACGAATCACAGGGCTGGGCCCGGGCGGTGATCGATTTCCCGGTGGCCTACGGCCAGGACCTGCCGGAGGTCCGCCGCATCATGAAGGAAACGGCGGCCGAGATGTGGCAGGAGGAGCGCTGGCATGACGTCATCACCGAGGAACCGGAAGTCTGGGGGGTCGAGGCGGTCTACAGTGACGCCATCGTGATGCGCCTGGTGGCCCGGACGCTGCCGCTGCGGCAGTGGGAGGTGGCCCGCGAGCTCCGGGAACGGCTGAAGAACGCGATGGCGTCTGTACCGGTGGACGGGGAGGCGTTGGCCACCGCGATCAGTGCGGGCAGCGCCGCCACGGCCGAGGCCCAGGCTCACGCGCCCGCGTTGCCAAAGCCTGCCGCGCAGCAGCCCCCGCCAGGGACCGGGTGAGCCGTGATCCGGGTCATCGCGGGCCGGCGGGCGGGGCTAGCCTGGAAGGCGCCATGAACGAGACCAGGGAAACCGCCACCAGCCCGCAGAACTTCTACGAGGCGGTCGGCGGCGAGGAGACGTTCCGCCGCCTGACCCGCCTGTTCTATCAGGGTGTGGCCGCGGACCCGGCGCTCCGCGCCGTGTACCCGAGCAAGGACCTTGGACCCCCCGAGGAGCACCTGCGGCTGTTCCTCATCCAGTACTGGGGCGGCCCGGCCACCTACAACGAGCTGCGCGGGCACCCCCGGCTGCGGATGCGGCACCGGCACTTCGTCATCGGCGAGGCCGAGCGCGACGCCTGGCTGCGGCACATGCGCGCCGCGCTCGACCAGATCGGGCTGGAGCCCGCGCTCGACGCCCAGCTCTGGGATTACCTGGTGATGGCCGCGCAGAGCCTGGTGAACGCGCCCGCCGGGACAGGCCGGCCGGACCTTGGGCTGAGCCCAGCGTAGAACTGGGCCAGCCCATGGATTACCCCCGGGTGAGCTTGCGGTAGGTGACCGCGTGCGGCCGCGCGGCCTCGGCGCCGAGCCGCTCGATCTTGTTCTTCTCGTAGGACTCGAAGTTGCCCTCGAACCAGAACCAGTTCGCGCCGCCTTCCCAGGCCAGGATGTGCGTGGCGATGCGGTCCAGGAACCAGCGGTCGTGGCTGGTGATCACGGCGCAGCCCGGGAACTCCAGCAGCGCCCGCTCCAGCGAGCCGAGTGTCTCCACGTCCAGGTCGTTAGCGGGCTCGTCGAGCAGCAGCAGGTTGCCGCCCTGGCGCAGGGTGAGCGCCAGATTGACGCGGCCCCGCTCGCCACCGGACATCATCCCGGCCGGCTTCTGCTGGTCGGGGCCCTTGAAGCCGAACGCGGCCACGTAGGCGCGGCTGGGGATCTCCACGTTGCCCACCCGGATCGTGGATTCTCCCCCGGAGATGGCCTCCCAGACATTCTTGGCCGGATCGATCCCGGACCTCAGCTGGTCCACGTAGGCGGTCTTGACGGTGTCGCCGACCCGGATCGTGCCCGAGTCGGGCTTCTCATCGCCCACGATCATCTTGAACAACGTGGTCTTGCCCACCCCGTTCGGGCCAATGACGCCGACCAGCCCGTTGCGTGGCAGCGAGAAGCTCAGCCCGTCGATCAGCACCCGGTCGCCGAAGCTCTTGGTCAGGTCCGAGACCTCGACCACCTGGTTGCCCAGCCGCGGGCCAGGCGGGATCTGGATCTCCTCGAAATCCAGCTTGCGGTGCTTGTCCGCCTCGGCCGCCATCTCCTCGTAGCGCTCCAGCCGGGCCCGGCTCTTGGACTGTCGGGCCCGGGGGCTGGACCGCACCCACTCCAGCTCGTCTTCCAGCCGCTTGCGGCGCTTGGCGTCCTTCGCGCCCTCGACCTTGATCCGGGACGCCTTGGTCTCCAGATAGGTGGAGTAGTTGCCCTCGTACGGGTAGGCGTGGCCCCGGTCCAGCTCGAGGATCCACTGCGCCACGTTGTCCAGGAAGTACCGGTCGTGGGTGACCGCCACGACGGTCCCGGGATACTTCTCCAGGTGCTGCTCCAGCCACTGCACGCTCTCCGCGTCCAGGTGGTTGGTGGGCTCGTCCAGCAGCAGCAGGTCCGGCTGGGACAGCAGCAGCTTGCACAACGCGACCCGGCGGCGCTCTCCCCCGGACAGCAGCGTCACATCGGCATCCGGCGGCGGGCAGCGCAGCGCGTCCATGGCCTGCTCAAGCTGGCTGTCCAGATCCCAGGCGTCGCGGTGATCAAGCTGCTCCTGGAGCTGGCCCATCTGTTCCAGCAACTCGTCAGAGTAATCGGTCGCCATCTTCTCGGCGATCTCGTTGTAGCGGTCCAGCAGGGCCTTGGTCTCCGCCACCCCGTCCTGGACGTTGCCCAGCACGGTCTTGGTCTCGTCAAGCCGCGGCTCCTGGCTGAGCAACCCCACCGTGAAGCCGGGGAAAAGCCGCGCGTCGCCGTTGGACGGCTGCTCCAGGCCCGCCATCATCTTCAGCAGGGTTGACTTGCCCGCGCCGTTGGGCCCGACTACGCCGATCTTCGCCCCGGGGAAGAAAGCCAGCGTTACGTCATCAAGGAGGACCTTGTCGCCCTTCACCAACCGGGCGGCATGCATCTGATAGATAAATTCAGGCATGCATCAAGGTTAGGGGTATCAGCGCAGCGGCTCGCACGGCCCGTCCCCCGGGGGAAGCGTGCACACCCGGTCCCGGCCGGACTTCTTGGCCCGGTACAGCGCGGCGTCGGCCGCGGCGAGCAGTTCGAACAGGTCCTCGCCGTCCAGGCCCAGCGCCGCCACCCCGATCGAGACGGTGACGGTCACGGTGTCGTCGGGAGAGGTGGCGCCGCGGGCCGGCACCGCGATCTCCCGGACCCGGCCCCGGAGCCGCTCGGCGATGTGACAGGCCTCCTGCTGCCCGGCCCCCGGCAGCACGGCCACGAACTCCTCGCCGCCGAACCGGCCCAGCACGTCGCACGCCCGCACGTGCTGGCCCAGCGTGCTGGCCGTCGCGGCCAGCAGATCGTCTCCGGCCAGGTGCCCGTAGGTGTCGTTGACCCGCTTGAAATGGTCGATGTCCACCAGCAGGATCCCGGCAGCCACGCCGAGCCGCCGGGCCCGCCCGATCCGCTGCTCCGCCTCGCGCTGCCAGGCGACGGCGTTGAGCAGGCCGGTCTTCGGGTCAGACTGGGCGGCGGCGCGCAGCTGCTGGTGCAGCAGGCTGCGCTGGAGCAGGATGACCGGCGGCAGCGCGACCACCAGCATGACCCAGCTCAGCGTGCAGGCGATGGTGACCAGCACTCCGGCGCACAGCCCCGCCGCGTCGACCAGCAGGCTCTCAAAGTCCCGGGTGGCGCTGGTCCGGGAAACGGTGGGCCAGGAACCAC
>Ga0187851_10001185_pt1 | contig 25401 bp, 17 predicted proteins | sample June2016WEW_6_10_FD_132997 | JGI IMG/M metagenome (GOLD analysis project Ga0187851, IMG submission 132997) | Peatland microbial communities from SPRUCE experiment site at the Marcell Experimental Forest, Minnesota, USA - June2016WEW_6_10 | ecosystem: Environmental > Terrestrial > Soil >...
ACGGGTTTGCCCTTATCTGTGACCACCACGTCCACCAGTACAAGATTGCTGGTCACATGAAGGACAGTGGCTGTTTGGGCGGCTGGCGCATTCGCCGCAGGCACGGCCGCTTCTGAGTGTGGCACTTCGGCGGGTTGGGTAGCTGGGACATTTTCCGAAGCCTGCGGCGCGGGCGGCGGAGGTTCAGAGGTTTGGGGCACGGCCGATTGGGTGGCAGAGTCCGGTGGACCGGTGCTTTCAGGCAACGGAGGTCCGGGGCGCTGCTGCGCATCGGTGAGGACCCGCGCGGTTGATGCGAAGCGATGGTAATTGGTGAACAGGGTCTCGTTCAATTGCAGGATAGGTGCGGCGCCGGCGGTGTCGTTTGGGTCCACGAGGTCCAAATGGAGAGTCAGGCCGCGCACCGGACACGTAAAGGTATGGCCACTGATCGAGACTGGTCCGTACTCGATGAGGGTGTCAGCCTGCTTCACTGGATCGCGGCCTTTCAAATCGGCTTCGATGGTGATGCGGAGAATGGTCCCGGTTGCGGGGTCCAGCCACAACTCGCCGTGATATCCGGGTGTGATGTGGTAGGGCGTGGTCTTGGGGGCGTCGAGACCGGGCTTCACTTCGAGAACGCCGCCGCTGGAATCGAACTGCCCGAACAGTTGTGGGACAAAGCCGTTCAACTGGAAGTGCGAAAAGGGTCTAGGCACCGAATAACTGAAAACGGCGACCGGGGCGGCCGCTGACTTTTCCCAGTGGCTCCAGCTTACGGTGCCGTTGGCGGTGTCTTCCATGAGCATGCCGAGTATGGGGCCAAACTCGCCCCATGAAGTCAGCTCTGCCTGCGCTTCTTTGCCTTTGACAACGCGCTCCGCCGCGGACGACATGACGCCCTGGTCATCGCGGACTGAGATTTCCCTGCTTGACGTCCCCAGAAAGTGCAGGCCGGCGCGAATTGGCCATGCATTCTCGGTCAACCGCTGGGGACTGTCGTCGAACCGGTTCGTCGTCCTCGTGGCAAGGAAGTTAGGCAGGCTGGTTAAGGTCTGCGCGACGTAGCTTCGTGCCGCATCAAGCATCCGCTGCTGAGCTGAAACGTCGGGAGGGGGTATTGACGGCAACTCGCTTGGCGGCGGATCGAGGAACGCAGACTGATCGGCTAGTAATTGCAGGGCGGCTTTGGTTTGCGCCCCTGGAGCGAAATCGGAGACGATGCGATTGAGCGTGCTTTCAGTCAGCCGCTCGGAAAGTTCCAGATTTGTGATTCTACGAGCAATCTCTTGATCCGGACGGTGAGCAGCACTGCTTTCAGCCAATGTGCGTTCGAACTGGGCAATCGACACTGGCCTTGCCGCACAGGTTGGTACGCAGAACGCGCAAGCCGCAATTAATGTCGTCAATAAACGTTCAGAAAATCGTCGTATTCGCAATTCACCAGGCGCCATAGCGGGGTCTCCGATCTTCGCCGGGTCCGTTTTCTTATGAGAATGTCGGCTTGCGCACACTCCCAGACTGCCAATGAATTGGAGAACTGCCGCAAAACAGCTATAAGCCTACATTGCCCCGGCTCGTGTTGCATGGTCCGTCTGGACCATTTCACGGCAAGAGCCCGGTCAGCCGTGCGCTTCAACGATGCCGCGCAGGATGGCCGTTGTCGCGGCCTCTGTACGGTCAGAGACTTCGAGCTTTTCAATGATGCTGTTGACGTGATTGCGCACGGTATTCCCGCTGATGTCGAGGGCGCTGCCGATCTCCTTATTCGTGAGGCCGCGGACCAGCATATGCAGGACTTCGAGTTCGCGAGCGGTAAGATCGGAGCGCGTCATTCGTTCGGCGAGCCGGGCGGCTATATCACGCGGGAAATAACGCCTGCCTGCGCGTACTGCCTGAATTGCGTCAATTACTTCGGTCTGCCGCGCACCTTTCAATAGATAGCCCTGCGCCCCGGCCTGGACGGCGCGATATATGTCTTCATCGGTCTCAAAACTGGTGAGGATGATGGCGCGCGAAGTGATTTTGTTGCGACGCATGGCAAGCAGGGATTCGATCCCGTTCAATCCCGGCATGCGCAGGTCGAGCAAGACGATGTCCACCGGAGTGGTGCGAAGCAGTTCCAGCGCTTCTTCGCCGCTGGAAGCTGAGCCGACGACTTCGATTCCGGGCTGGGTTTGCAGCATGCTGGCCAGGCCGGCCACCACTACCGGATGATCATCAACGATAAGAATGCGAATCGGTGTCCCGCGCGGGTCGCCCATTGTTCCAATGCTCCCTTCCATAATTCCAAAAGAGCTGGAGTCCGGAAACAATCGTCATGCGGGGCGGAAGAGGCGCCTCGACAACAACCGACGTGCCCCGGCCGGGCACACTGTGAAGCGCGATAGTAGCGGCGATACTCTGCGCTCGTCTGCGCATGCCACGGATTCCGAACCCGAGCTGATGATTGGTGTCAACAAAGCCTTCGCCATTGTCCTCGATACTCAGGCTGACCGAGTTTTCCTTGTAATCGAGGCATATGGTCAACAAGGTATGTTGAGCGTGACGGACAGCGTTGGCAATGGCTTCCTGTCCGATGCGGTAGAGCGTATCGGCGGTGCGCAGAGGGATCGGTCTTTGATCGCCACGCCTCTTCGAGATAACCTTCACCGATCCATTCGCGACCATCCGACGGGCGCAGCGGTCCAAGGCCGAGAGCACGTCTTCGCTTTCCAAATCCTCGCTTCGCAAGGAAGCAATACTACGGCGCGCCTCCTCGTGACTGTGACGCACGAGGTCACTGGCCAGGTCGAGCTGCTGGTGCAGCGACTGCAACTCGGGGGGGACGCCGTTACGTATAGCCTGCAACTGGAAACCGATTCCGGCGAAACTTTGCGCCAGCGTATCGTGCATTTCGTGGGCCAATCGACCGCGCTCTTCAAGGATGGCGCGCAGTCGCCAGTTTTCTACTCGGTGGTACAAAACGACGCCGCCAAATGCGAGCACCAGGGCGGAAACGGCGATCGCAATCATATGGCCAGTGGTCCACCACGGCGGACCGGCGATCACATCCAAATCCTCATTGGAACGTAGGAGAAGGACGAAGGGCGTCAGGTTATGCGTGTAGGCGGGATCGACGGTGCAGATACCCCGCAAACGCAGAGTGCTGCCAAGCTGGAGTTTGCCGAAGAGATAATCGCTCCGTCCGGGATTGAGAATGGCACGAAATGACTCGGATCCTTCATCGAGCCCGAGCACCAGGGTGTTTCCCGGTCCGCGTTCCTTGCCAACAAGGCGTCCGCTGACTTCAATGAACGTCGCATCATATTTGCCTGTCGAGGCCTGCGAGGCGGTGACCGAAAGGGGAGGCATAGGTGTTCGTGCCCACAGTACCTTCACAGCGGCATTTTCGAGAGCCGAGCTGAAGTCTCTTGGGTGCACCTCACCTGTGACCTCGACCTCGTCCCCCACCTTGAGTACCGGAGCCTTCGGCTGCGGGACATAGACGCCGCCGGTCGAATCTTCGACGAAGAGCTGAGGCGCAGTGAGGACGACGACACCGCGAATGGTTGCTCTCGTCGGCATCACGCGCGACGCCAGTTGCAGGTTAGCGATGCTGGTGGTCTGCACATCAGGAGCTTCCGGGCCCGGCTCGGGCTGGCCGTTTGCTTCGAGCGGCACTGTAGGAGAGAGTACGCCCTGCAAGGCTGTCTCATCTTGTTTGCCGGTGTCCCTGAGCATGGAGAGCAAATCCTGGTGCGTGGCCGGATGAGCAGTCACATTGCGCCAGATCCCTCCCGACGAATAGGAGCGGAGACCGACGCGGCCCGACTGCACGCAGTCGGGATCCGTAATCGCGAGCGCTGTGGGAACAGGTTGCGATGGGGGGGCGACGGAAGCGACAACCTGGCAATCGTAGGCGAGAAGCTTCAGGTGATACCAGCGGAACGGCCGAATGCCACCTGCGTCGGGAACTCGCTTGACGGCCTCCATCCAGCCATGCTCGGCGCGACCGAGGACCAGGGAGTTATCGATGGTGCGCACTCCGGCGTAATAACCCGTGTATGCGTTGACGCCCTCTTCTTCATTGCTGGTGCGAATGATGAGGCCGGCGTCGCCACCGGTTCCCAAGAGGGAGACATCCGCCTCGACGATATAGTTGCGCCAATAGGGCGAGCCGGTGAGGAGCTTTGCGCCGCGCTCGTCGGAGTCGTTGCGCATCATGCCGTTGTCGAGTTCCCATGTTCCGCCGAAGGCCTTCCACTCGTCCGCGCTCCCATGGGCGAACGAATCGTGGTAAGGAAGACCACGCTGTGGACTGTACAAATAGGCCCGCAGACCAGCAGTCACCGCCACCAAGCCAAGGACGGCAAGCGAAATCTGCAGGCAGAGGCGGCCAAGATGCCAGGGACTCTTCATTGGCTCGAACTCCATCGCCTGCGTCCCAGCGTCCAGTCCTGCGAAAGCATTCCCCGCACTTCGTCTGAGTTGACATTGCCTTGCGTGATGAGCTTTGGCGGGAGGTAGGTTACCGAGGGAACTGTCTGCCTGTTGAGTCGAGAGTGGATGAGTTCGATTGCCTGACGGCCCATGGAAAGGGTGTTTTCCTGAATGACGCAATCCAGATTTGGGCTCCGCTGAAAAATGGGCCAACCAGTAAGGTCGAATCCGATGACTCGAATCGAACGTCGTGCCGGAGCAGCGTTGAGGGCCGAGAGTGTTCCGTCGACAGAAGGGGACATCAGGTCGACGATGACGTCGAGATCGGGATGGGCGCGAAGAGTATCTTCGGCAACCTGCTGCTCATGAGGGAAGTTGTATGAGCCCATACGCCTGTCCACGATCTGCACTCCCTCATAGTGGTCAGCAAGGAACTGCTCGAACGCGCGGGCGCGAATGATGGTTCCCGTTAGATCCGGATTGATGCCGAGAATGGCAACCGTGCCATGCCCATGCAGCATTTCGCCCACGCGCCTGGCCGCCAATTCGCCGCCATACTGGTCGTCGTTGAGGATGTAGAAGAGATCGCCTCCCGCAGGGATTGCCAGAGGTGACCCGACGATAACAGTCGGAATGCCATGAGCCAGCGCGCGACGCACGGGGCTGATCAACGCGAGCGCCTGGTCTGGGGCAAGAACCAATCCGCGATAACCGCCCTCAATGGCGCGATCGACGAGAGCAATCTGAGCCTCCACGTCGTCTTCGCGCGTTGGTGCGTTCCAGTAAATCACTGATCCGGTGTGGTTTGCGCCAATCTCTGCGCCCACATGCGCCGCCTCCCAGTTCATGGTGCCATCGGTCTGCGGAATGAAGGCAATTCTGGTTTGAGAGCTTCTCCCGCAGCCGGAGGTGCAAATCAAGAGCAGCAGTGCGGCAACCGACGTTGCCGCCAGGCTCGCGGTGTGTGTGCGCCGCATGCCGAATTGGCGAGCTTGATTCATCTTCGAGCACGAAGGAGTCTACGCCACAAGCCAAACGCCTAGCAAGCCCAGCGGCGCGCATCGTGTGCATTTTCAGCACATTGGCCTTACGTGTTTCTCGACCGAGATAGTCCAAATGGACTACCTGGCTCTGGTCGCTCCATCTCATGCACGCCTCATTCTTTCTGAGTAAGCTTCAGGCTCGTAGAAGCATTGGGCGGGGTGTGCAATTCGAATGTTGTGGCAGGATTCTACCGCGCTCGATTCGGTGCTGGATCAACCAATGGCGCGAAGTTGAACTCAATTCTCGAAAAACGTCTGCGAGCTGGCGAGCCAGCATTCGCAGTTTCGGTTTTCTAGCAGCTTGATTTTCCGACCGACGTGAGTCAACTGCGTTTCCAGATGAACGCACGATCAAACCAAAACCGTCAGGATGGAGAGGCCACCATGCGAAGAAATACACGGCAGATCGTTTATGGAGTGCTGGGATTTCTGCTGACAACAGCCAGCTGTTTTGCGCAATTCAACGCCAACGTTCAGGGGACCGTGCTTGATCCCAAAGGCAACGCGATTCCCGGGGCCAAAGTCACTTTGATCAATTCGCAAACCGGTGTCCAGCAGCAAACGACAAACGATTCCACGGGATTCTACAGATTCGACAGTCTTGCGCCGGGCGACTACTCGGTTTCGACGACGGTGTCTGGGTTTGAGCCGGCAACCGTGACTTTTAGTCTGACCACAGATCAGACGCGCGAGGTTCCCTTGAACCTGAAAATTCAGGCGACCTCGTCCACAGTGACCGTAAACACTGAGGAACCGCTGATCGATACCTCTGACAGCCGCTTCGAGCAGACGCTCGACACAGCCGCGGTGACGGACCTACCTCTCGCGGGACGGAATCCGACGAATGTGATTACGATTGCTCCGGGTGTCACCGGCACGGGGGGGCAGAATTCCCCAGGTTCGAGCACTTCGACAAACTTCGCTCCGGAAAACTGGGTGAATGCCAGCGCGAACGGGCAGGGCGCGACTGGCAATCAGTACGTCGTGGACGGAATGGACGTGACCAGCACGATACGTCCCGGTGTTTTGAACCTGACACCGAATGCCGACACCGTTCAGGAGATAAGCGTACAAACCAACACTTATACGGTCGATTTTGGTCGCGCGGCTTCGATTCAGACTGTGATGACAACCAAATCGGGGACCAACGAGTTCCACGGTGTCGCCAGCGAATACTACCAGTACCAGAATCTTGCGGCGCGCGGAGAATTTGGCGTTCCTCAACCTATCAAGGTCAATCCATATCACGTCAATAACTTGTCATTCGCATTGGGCGGTCCAGTCATCCCCCACAAACAGTTCTTCTTCTTTGTCGGGTATGAACCGTACCTTTCGTTAGCCTCCAACGGGACCTCGCTCGATGGTTTCGAGGATCCGGCATTTGTAACCTTCGCCGAAGGGGTCGAACCCAATAGCCCGGAAGTGGAGCTGATGCAGAAGTACCCCGTGGCCGGTATGGTGAACGTCAAGCAGTCCGCGACGGCTGGCGACTTATGGGGCAACACCCTGCCCACGACAGCCTTGCAACAGGCATGCGCGTCAGGAACGGGAAATGTGACTGCGTTCGACGACATCTCGGTACCGTGCTCTCTGGCGGTCTTCGACACGGGAAATTTCAACAGTTCCAGCTACTACAACGCCAAGCAGTACAACATCCGAATGGATAAATATTTTCCAAAAGACCGCGCCTACGGACAATTCTTCCGCGACACCATCAATAACGGCGGGCCCAGTCCTCGCCCCGCATTTGCAGAGACTGATAAGTTCTTCACGTTTTCTCTGCAGGGCAATGAAACGCACACCTTCACGCCAAACACTCTGAACGAGGCGATGTTCGGCTACAACCGAATTGAAGGTATAGCGCCGGCGACCGGATTGTATACCGTTCCCATTGTCAACGTGACGAACCTGGGCACCGGTTGGGGCGACGGATTCGCCGACGGCGATTACATCCAGCACAGCTATCATTGGCGCGACGTTTTGACTCACATCGTGGGCCACCACAGCATCAAAGGTGGGTTCGAAGCGTGGCGTAGCAACGATATCGCGCTCTTCGCGGGATGCTACGACCAGCCTTCGTTCTCGTTCAACAACATGATCGACATGATCGCGAACAACCCCTACAGCGAATCGGGGATCTCCTTCAATCCGGTCAGCGGCGCTTACGATTCCGCCAACTACGGCTACAAAGAAACGACGATGGGCATCTTTGCCGAGGACAGCTGGAAGGTTAACCGCAGGCTCACTGTCAACTACGGTCTCCGCTATGACAACTTCGGCAACCCGTACGTCGCCCTCGCCGGAACCGTGCTGGCCAACTTCCATCTGGCCTCCGGATCGACGTTTGCCGATCAGGTTACCAACGGAATCATGAAACAACAATCTCATGTGTTCAATCACGACATCAACTGGGTTTTCAGCCCGCGCGGCGGTGTTGCCTACGACTTGGTTGGAGACGGCAAGTGGGTGCTGCGTGGCGGATTTGGACTGTTCCACAACGAGTTCACGCTGGGCAATGCGGAGAACGGCCTGAAGGGCAACCCGCCCGGTTATATCGTGCCGACTTTCTATAACAACGGATCCACCGCGGCGCCCATCTTCGGCTACGGAACCCAGAATAAGGTTCCGTTCGGGTTCCCCGCGCCGGCGTTTGTCGGCCAGGCTTTGGACGCAAAGGGCGGAATTGCCGGAGCACAAAATGGTGTGGGCGGAACAGATCCGCAGATGACCGCGCCCGATGCGCTTGACTGGTCGGCTGGCCTGGAGCATCAGCTCACGCCGAATGTGGTAGCCAGCGTGGGCTATGAGGGATCGCATGGCTACAATCTCATCTCGGCCGGCGGCAATGTGGGAAATACGACCTACGGTGTAGATGTAAACATCTTTCCGGGTGATCTGATTCAGCATCCAGCCTTCAATTCCAGCGGCGTATGGACGGGCGACGGAATTCAAACCCGGCTCAACACCAGCTTTGGCTCAATCAATTATGCTTTCAACGCCACTTACTCAAACTACTATGCGTTTATCGCCGCGGTGAAAGGCAAACTTGGCCAACATGGGTTCCTGACAGCTTCGTACACACGGTCAGCCGCCAAGGACGACTGGAACAACTATCCGGAAGGGTATGTTGGAGGAGGCGGGACTTCGTACAACTTCAAGCAGTATTACAGCCCCTCTCCGTGGGATGCGCCAAACCGCTTCTCGATGGGCATCAGCTACGACATTCCCGGTGTGAAGACCGGAAATGGTTTTGTTCGCAGGCTGACGAATGGCTTCAACCTGTCGGAAACAACGATTCTGCAGTCGGGTAACCCCTTCTTTGTATATTCGGGCAACGCGCTGAGCCTCGTGGATACGACAGGCGTCACGGTGACTGAAGCTAACTATGCGAGCGAGTTGGCGGCGGGGAATTTTGCTTTCGCCGGAAATAGCGGTAACTACTCGGCCGACGGAGACAATTACAACATCCCGAATGTCACGAGCTACAGTCAGAAGCACAACCGCAAGGCGTATCAGTATACCGGCGTGGTCGACTCCGGCGTCATTACGCACTCCCAATTTGCCCAACCGGCCTTCAGCTCTTCCGGTACTGAGGGCAACGAAAAGATCGATCAGTTCCGCAATCCCGGCTACGCAGACACCGACTTCACCGTCAAGAAGACCACTCTGCTGGCGGAGCGCATCAACCTGGAATTGCGCATGGATGCATTCAACCTCTTTAACCGGGTCAATCTGAATGGAGTGGACACTAACTACAACGACACGAGCGCGAATTTCGGAACCACAAGTGGCACGTCGTTCCCGCGTTATCTACAGTTGGCTGCCAGGATTACCTTCTAGAGACGCCGCACTCATGCTGACTTAATCCCGCTCGCGGCCGCCACCAACTACTCTGGATTTGCAGGGTCTCGGTGACGGCCGCGGCGGAAATCCGCTCGCTCCCTTCAACTGAATAGTTCAAATGAACTACACGTCTCAGGCTGCTGCCTCATACACTCAACCAATGACATCGCGACTCACCTGCAGGGTCGCAATTCTTCACAGGCATTTCGTCTTTGCGGTGTTGCACCTAGCAGGAACCATAGCGACAATACAACTTGAACGCCCGGCGGAATCGCGACCACGGGCAGGATCAAAATGAAAACGAACTGGAATTTCAATCTTGTGGGATGCCGCCTTTGTTTGTTCGCTGCTGCCGCTTCGATTTCGACAGGTTCTGTGCGGGCTCAGCAGCGGCCGCCAGCTGTCCCGCTCATCGCGCATAATCCCTATTTCAGCGTCTGGTCGATGGCCGACCATCTGACGGACCAAGACACAAAGCACTGGACCGGTTCGCCGCAGCCCATCATCGGCCTGGCGCGCATTGATGACGAGACATACCGATTTATGGGCGCTGAACCAAGCGGCGTCCCTGTCATGCAGCAGACCTCGCTGGTGGTTACTCCGACTCGGACCATCTACACGTTTACGGAGAAACAAGTCACACTTACCGCCACATTTTTCACCCCGGCCTTTCCGAAAGACCTCGATGTTCTCTCACGGCCGGTCACGTATCTGACCTTTTCAGTAACCACTGCCGTTCCGCACGAAGTAACGCTGATGGTTGATGTCAATCCCGTAATCGCGGTCAACACCCGCGACGAAGCTGTGACATGGGGCCGTGGCCGCACCGCCGGCCTCACCGTTCTCAGCGTGGGATCGCGCGACCAGCGCGTTCTCAATCGCCCCGGAGACGATCTGCGCATCGACTGGGGCTACTTTCGACTGGCGGTTCCCGATGACCAAGGGGCCCGGGTCGCTGAGTCCGCGAGCGCTGTGCGCTTTTTCACCTCCACTGGAGAGCTGCCCGAGGAGGACGATCTCGACATGCCTCGGATGCCCCGCGATCACGCCGCGCATCTGGCAGTTGCTCTAGCGCTGGGCAAAGTTTCGAATGCGCCTGTCGTGCGTCACATCCTGCTCGCCTATACGGAGGAGTATGCGATCGAATATCTCGGCCGCAGGCTGCGTCCCTATTGGCAGCGGAACAATGAGACCGTCCAGCAGATGCTCAGGGATGCGGAGACGCAGTATTCCACGCTCGTTTCGCGCGGCGAAAGTTTTGATCGGGACCTGACCTCCGATCTCACTGCTGCGGGCGGGCCTGGTTACGCACAAATCGCAATTCTCGCTTACCGCCAGGCACTCGCGGCGCACGAGCTCGCCGCTGACGCAGACGGCACACCGATGCTCTTCCCGAAGGAGAACTTTTCGAACGGCTGCATCTCTACGGTCGACGTGATTTATCCTTCCGCTCCATTTTTTCTCTTTTTCAACCCCACCCTGCTCCAGGCGCAATTGCAGCCGGTGATGGAGTACGCGGCGCTTCCTCGCTGGAAGTGGCCGTTTGCGCCGCACGACCTAGGCACATATCCGCTTGCCGATGGGCAGGTTTACGGTGGCGGCGAGGCATCTGAAGATGACCAAATGCCGGTTGAAGAAAGTGGGAACCTGCTCATCCTAGTCGATGCTCTGAGTCGCGAGCAGAACAATTGGGGATTCGCACGACAATACTGGCCGCAGCTTACGCAGTGGGCCGAGTATCTGCGTGAGAAAGGCCTCGATCCCGCAAATCAGCTTTCAACCGACGACTTTGCCGGGCATCTTGCCCACAATGCCAATCTCTCGATCAAGGCGATCGAGGCTCTTGCCGCTTATTCGCAAATGGCAGAAGCGCTGGGCAAGACGGAAGTTGCATCAGAATATTCGCGTCTCGCTCAGGAGATGGCTGCGAAGTGGCAGACAATGGCGATTGACGGCGACCACTACAAACTCGCTTTTGACAATTCCGGAACATGGAGCCAGAAATATAACCTGGTCTGGGACCAAATTCTCGATTTGCACCTGTTTCCAGCGGCGGTTCGCCAAACCGAGATTGCATTTTATCTGAAGCATCTCAACCGCTTTGGATTGCCGCTCGATAACCGCCGGGACTACACCAAGCTCGATTGGGAAGTATGGACGGCGACACTCGCAGATCCCGCACAGCCGGGGAGTCCCGACCCATTCAAGGCATTGGTGGACCCGATTGCCGACTGGGTGAACCAAGGCCCCACGCGCGTTCCTCTGACAGACTGGTACGACGCCGTGACCGGCGTCCAATCCGGATTCCAGGCGCGTTCGGTGGTTGGCGGAGTTTACATCAAGGCTCTCGCTGATCGATCCTTGGCGGCAAAGTGGCGCAACCGCTCCGCGCCATAGGGAGTCGACGCACAGTTCAGCGCGGAGAAGAATTGAACTTCTCCGACTCGAGTTCGGAAAGAAACGCGGGAACGGCCGGTCTTATCAGACGGCGAGCACACGCACGTCGTTTGCAGCGAACGCGCGCGAGGCTTCATTCGAAATTCCATCGTCGGTGATCAGCACATCGATCTCTCGCGGCGTGCAGATCACCGCGGGGCTCACCATGGAAACCTTGCTCGAATCGGCAACGACGATAACCTCGCGCGCTTGCCGTGCCATTACTCGAAGAACCGCTGCCTCCTCGGGCTCGATCATGGTTGCTCCCCGTTCGGGATCGATTCCGGTGACGCCCAGGAAAAGCCGGTCGAGCACATACATATTCAATGTTTCGATCGCTGCCGGGCCGATCAGCGAGTAGGCGCCGGCCCAACGCATCGATCCGCCCGTGAGCGTAGTCTCGAGCGCGGTGATCGAGCTCAGTTCCATACCAATGTTCACGGCGTTGGTGATGATGTGGATGCCGCTGCGGTAACGAAGTTGGCGGGCGATCAGCGTCGTCGTGGTGCCTGCGGCCAGCCCAATGGTTTCGCGTTCCATGACAAGGCCGGCGGCGGCTTGGGCAATGCGCTGCTTTTCTGCTGCGAATCGTTCCTCGCGAATCTGAAACGATGCGTCGAAGCGGAACGGTTCGTAAACGGCCTTGCCGGCAAGCATGGCCCCACCGTGGGTGCGATAGACCAGTCCTTGCTCTTCAAGCCTGGCAAGATCGCGGCGAATGCTGGCTGGCGAGGCCGTCAGTTCGGTAGTCAGATCATCCACCGAGGCCTTGCCGTGGTGGAGGAGAAGGCCAAGAATCTCCTTGGCACGTTTGTCGGTCTTGGAAGACATTCGATCCGCTTACCCGGTAGACAGGTCCCTGGTCATTTTACGAGAGCGCCGTTCGTTTCCGCAGCAGCAACGGTATCGAGGCTTTTCCGCAGCCTGCGGACGTCGTCTTCACGCACAATGTAGCGCGCGAGTCCGTCATGATGCGCGCTGAAGACCACAGCGTGGTTCCAGTAGCGCACAGGGCTGCTTACCCGAGCACGCAGCGCAGCGTGAACCTCGCTCACCCCGGTCTTTTCGACAAATTCACGCACGTTGTTGTGCCGGATCCCGCCTGCTCCCATCAGAGCGATTCTGCCCTGTGCTGCCTTCACTAGGCGAGAGATCCGCTCGGCGCCGCGGATTCCACCCGTCTCGCCGCCGGAGGTCAATATGCGGTCAGCGCCACTGGCGATTACGTCCTCAAGCGATCGCTCGAGATCCGAAGAGACATCGAAGGCGCGATGGAAGGTCACCTTCAAGGGACGTGCGGCAGCGACCAGCGCAGCGGTGTGTTCGACGTCTACTTTGCCCTCAGGAGTCAAAACACCAAGGACCACACCCGACGCGCCTAGCTTGCGCGCCTGGACAACATCGTCGTGCATCACGCTTAACTCTTCGGTGGAGTAGCAGAAATCGCCGCCGCGCGGCCTGATCATCACAAAAACATCGATCGATATTGCGGCGCGCACAGCGTGAATCAGCCCGGCACTGGGCGTGATTCCTCCCTCGCGGAGAGCGGAGCACAATTCAACGCGATCCGCACCGCCGGCCTGTGCAGCTATCGCCGACTCCACCGAATCGACACATATCTCAAGAAGCATGATGGTTCAGCCCCATTGTCTCAAACCCGCGACCCCCGGCCGAGCGATTCACTCGGCCGAGGTTCAAATTGCGAATTGCAAACGAACTTCGCACTCCATCTTCCTGATCCGGGATTAGAAGTTGTAATGCAGTGCGAATTGCAAATGGCGCTCGGTTGAGCGAGGGCCTTGTAACGAAACGTTACCGAAGGTGGCATCGCCGATTCCGGTATCCGGGTTGCCGTAGCTGACGATGTTGAACGCATTGAAGGCATCGAATCGGAATCCGATGGTTTGCTCTCTGAAGGTGTGGAAGTCCTTGAAAGCGGAGAGGTCGGTGTTGAAGAAACCGGGCCCGCGCACGGCGCCGTTGCCTTCGGTGCCGAATGTGCTGCTTGCCGGAACGCCAAAGGCACAAGTGCCGTTGTCTACACCGGCCGTCAGGCATGGAGTCGCCGAAGGATCGGTGCCGAACCAATTCTCATTAGTGCGGTCGGCCATCTTCAGCGCCCGGTATTGGTTCACGCGGTTGGGGCCGTAACTGTTGGAGTTGCTCGAACCGCCGGTGATCGTTTCAGGGAATCCTGAATATGCCACGATCGCCGTCGAAAGCTTCCAACCGCCCACAACCTCATCCATTACGCGGCTTGTCCCGTTGAAAAACTGCTGGCCGCGTCCGACCGGAACGGCATAGACACTGGTGGCCGAGAAGTCGTTGCGAATGTCATAGCCGGCTGGGCCGTTGTCGGGGCGGCTGTTGTAGTAATTTTGAAACGCGCCGGAGGAGCCATAACCACTCACGTCGAGCGAATAATTGCCCAGGCTGTTAGTCATCGCCTTGCCCCAGGTGTAGTTCACCGTGAATTCCAGGCCATGGCTCAGGCGCTGCCGTAAAACCGCCTGCAACGCGTTGTAGCTCATCTCAGCGCGCGACTCGGTAATCAGGAGGCCTCCGGAGCCACCAACGCCGATCTCCGGATCGACTCCGTTCACGCCAATATACATGCTGTTGTAGAACGGAGCTGAAGCCGACTCGTTATTTACGGTGTATTGATTGACGTTGCCGTAGTCTTCGATATGCTGGCCCGATTCGCCGACGTATCCCATCTGCATTGAGGTCGAATGGGTCAGCGCGTATTCAAAGGTCAGGTTCCATTCCTGCACAAACGCAGGCTGAATGTTCTGCGGCCATACCGTGTAACCATTATTGGAACTGCTGTACTGAACGGTTGTGTTGGAACCGGTAAACCCTTCCTCGGCAGTGTTCGGGGTTGGCACCGACGTTGCGGTCGGCGCGCTGACCTGAAAGCCGGCCGCCTGCAGGAAGGGATAAATTGCCGTCAGCCGCTGATTGTAGGAGTTGCCTTCGAAAAAGCTCTCGGCTCCGTATCCGCCCCGGAGGACGGTGCGGTCGTCGGGCTGATAGTCGAAGCCGACATGTGGCATCCATTGGTGGTAATTGGGCTGGTAGCAGGCGGTGTTGCTGCATAGTGCTGCGTTGGGAGGAGCCCCTGCGGGAAGGTGGCCGGCATACTCAACCTGCCCCGTTGCCACGTTGATGTTTCCGGTCCGGTCGTGCTCCTCGATCCAGGGTTCGTCAAATTCATAGCGCAGGCCGAAGATCAGCGACAGGTTGGGACGAATCTTCCAGTTGTCCTGAGCAAAGCCGGCAGTGCGCCACTGCCGTTGGCCGACGTTCACGCTGGTCAGAGTGACTCCGCCGGACTGGACGCGATCCAGGACGAAATCCGCCGGACCCCAGCCGCTTGCCTCCTCGGAAAACGGGCTCGATGTAAAATTTCCGCTGTAATTCAGCGAACCGAGGTAGCCGTCGTTGTTGCCGGTGGGATAGTTGTTCTGGTAGCGCTTCGCGTCAATACCGAAGCTGAGAAAGTGCTGGCCGCGCTGCCAGGTCAGGATGTCGGTGTAGGTGTAAGTGTTGTCGATAATGCTGTAGCCGCTGCCGGCCACGGTGCCCACATCGCTCATGTCGCCATTCAGGCCCTGGTTGGTGAAACCGGAGTATTTTTGATTGGGAAAGGTGATGCCGACTTTTGAATCGCCCGATGTCCCGAAGAATCCCGTCGTATCCAGCGGAACTCCCTCGGCCCAGTCGGTGCGCGTAAATCCAAGCCGCGCCTCGTTGACCAGAGAGGGCGAAAAGGTGTGGACCCAGGTCGCGCCGGTCAGCCACGAGGGGAAGAAATTCACACCGGGAAACGAAATCGCCAGCACCGCGGTCGATCCATCGTAAGCGTGCGAGTTCGAATAGAATCCTGTCAGCTTATCCTTGCCACTGAAGTCGTATTCGAGTTTGACGTCGCCCTGATTGTTGCCCTTGTAGCTCCGGCTGGGTGCTTCGTAGTTGTTGGCCGCAATGCCATCGCTGGGTGACAGGCACTTGCCGCCGGCTGGTGTTGCGGGGTTATCGCCGCCGCAGTCGGGATAATACTGCGTATGCGCAAAGAGGAACTTGGCCACTGGATTGACAATCGGCACGTTCAAGTCGCCGGTGTAAGGTGCGAAATTGTTCAGCGGATCGTAGAGCTGAATTTGATTGGAAATGAGAGGGCTGAGCAGCGCCGAGAAGTCGCCGTTGCGCATAGCGTCGGTAATGGTGCTTGCCTGGCCAAGCCCGCCCTTATGCCACCGCGATCCAAGGTAATCGGCAAAGAAGAACAGCTTGTTTCGGAGGATCGGGCCGCCCACCGTGCCGCCAAATTGTGCGAACGAGTACGGATTGATCGGCGTAACCGGCGAGGTTTGCCCGTTGGAATAGGAATTTGCGTTGAAGCGATAATCCTGCACGTAACCGTAGGCCGAGCCGTGGAAGTGATTGGTGCCGCTCTTCAAGACGGTCACCACTGCAGCGCCATTCACGTTTCCGCTGTCGGTTCCTGAGTCGGCGGTGATCACCTTGATCTCCTGCAGAGCTTCCGGCGCGGGGCTATAAGAGATCAGGTTGTTATAGTCCTCGTTCATGTCGATGCCTTCAAGCGTGTAGTTATTCGCCTGCGCGCGATTGCCATTGAAATTGGGCGTGTCGGAGTTGTAAGTACTACGCTCGAAGCTTGTGGGGCCTGAAGTGCCGTACGTCGTCACCGCACCCGGCATGTACAAGGTCACCGCCGAAAAATCAAGGCCGTTCAGCGGGAGGTTGGCGATGGTATTTGCGGTGAATATGGAGCCGATGGTCGGGCTATCGGTATTCAAGATCGGCGCCGCGGCAGAGACGCTCACGCTGGTTGTGGCGCTGCCCACCACCAGTTTCACGTCGAGCTTTGCCGTCTGCTGCACCTCCAGCGTGAACGGCAGCAGGGTTGCGTGCGAAAACCCGTTCGCGTCGACCGACACCTGGTAGTGGCCGATGGGCAGAAAGTTGATCTGGTACAGGCCATCGTCATTCGTTATGGCGGCCGTGGACACGCCGGTATCGAGGTTGGCGGCGACCACATGCGCTCCGGGAACGACGGCGCCGCTCGGATCAGTCACTTCTCCGTTGATCGAGCCGGTGATGGTCTGGCCGACGGCGATGGAAACGCTCAGGGACAGCGCGCATCCGAAGAGCGCGCGAAGAAGGGAATTCATTTTCATTGGGACCTCACGTGAAGCGTTGCAGGTGTTGGGCGACCTTGAAGAGTTGCCAAGTGTGCAGGCGCAAACCTTGCGCGCGTCATTCCCCGCGCAGAGTGACCCGACCTTTATGTTCAATAACCATAGTCAATAATTGATCGTTTTGTCAATTAAAATGATCATTTCGATCAAAATAATGGCAAAATCGAGCATTTTCAGATGTTTGTGGGCGCAGAATCTCCGCGGCTTTGGCGAGTGCCGCATTGGGGCGAACCCGATCCCCCATCTCCCGCGGTCGAGCTCTTGGGAATCTTGAGGTGATTCGGCTTGTTACCGCTGCGGCAAGAAATTCCAGATATCCGCATCTTCCTCTCCGAGAACCCAGGAGCAAAATCCATCGAGCCCGTATTTCTCGGTTAGAGCATAGCGGTCTTTGAAAGTTTGCAGGTCGGTATAGTAGATCCACTCGCGCATCTGGTCGCGATAGAAGTAGAAGTACGCACTGTGGTCCTGCGCATCCCAGGAGGGCTTGACGTCAAACTCCCGTGCGAGCAGCAGTGCGCTGGGCGCGCCGATGTAGTCAGCCTGCGGATTGGGCTTTTCTTCGCCGGTCGCCTTATCGACGATGGGCGCACCCGTGTACCAGTGGTAGCCATACACCGGAATGCCCAGCGAAAGCTTTTCTTTGGGGACAAATCTGAGCGCGTACTCGAGGTTGTCAAGGGTCCACTGCCACCCGGCAACAGGCCCAGGTGTTGTCCAGCGCGTGTTCTGGTCGTAAGTCATCAGGCAAACCAGGTCGACGTATTTGCCGATTGCGGCGAGATCGTAGGCGCCGCGCCAGTCGGTGTAGATCCACTTGGCGAATCCGCCGCTGCCAGGGTAGCCGGGTGCGTTGGGTACGGTTGCGATGGTGAGCTGCAGACCCTCTTTGTGCATCGACTCGGCCGAGGTCTTCACCACAGCGCTCAGCAGATCGCGATCGATCCAGTCGATATTCTCAAAATCGAACTGGAATCCGATGTAGCCATGCGATTTGCATTCGCGGACCATCGCGTCGTTCATGCGGCCCTGCGCGATCGGGTCGCCGGCGAGCGCATGAAACTCCTTCTTGTTAAACAGCGCAATGATCGGCATGACCGGCAGCTTCTCGCTTTGTGCGCGAGACATCACGAGGTCATTCGGCGCGCCCGTCACCAGGCCGTTTTCGTCGACCTGATACCAGGTGGGAACCAGTAAATCGATCTGTTTGGAATGCGCGAGGAAGGACTCAACGGAGTTCGTGCCATCGGTCAGATAAAAGATGGCCCTCGTCCTGGCCCAGAGAGAACCTGAAGCTGCGAGTACCAAAGCGAGCACAAAGAGAATCGGTTTCATAAGCTCCTTTTGGAGCCCACCTTAGCCGATTTTGATCGTCGGACGCAATACGGCGCAGCCAAACATGCAACTCGAAGAATGGCAATACTCGGCCGGCGCGGCCCTCTGGCGGCGGGTGTGTGGCTCTGAGAGAAGGCCTATCGGTCCAGGGGTTCCTGGCCTTGCGCAACCACATCGAACGCAAACTTGAGTTCGTCTTTCACTTTCAAGGCGCCGGCTGCCACCGAGACGGGCTTGATCTGGTAGTCAGATTGATTGATCGCGAAGCTGCCTGAGGCGCGCAACGTTGTGCCGAGTACGGCGATCCGCACGGTGAGAGGCTGCTTTCGGGTGACGCCGTGAAGTTTCAGGTCGCCAGTCAGGTTCGCGATGTAGGCGGAGCCATCGAGTTTGCTGACCGAGATGGGAGAAGCTTGATAGGTTATCTCTGGATACTTTTCCACTTCCAGAACCTCGCGCTTCATCACTCTTTCGATCTCGCAGCGGTCCTTGTCGCTGATGTCGTCTTGAACGCTGAGCGACGCGGCTTGGATGGTCAGCCTCAGGCCGCATGCTTCAAGCGCTTCAGGGTCAAACTCCACTTCGCCGCTGAATGTGCGGATAGCGATCGTTGGGTTGTGTCCCATCGCAGACAGAAATCCCGTGGCAAAGGCCTGTACGGTGAATCTGCTCCGCTTCGCATCGAAGACGAAACGGTTACCGCCAGTGCTCTTGGCCTGCCCCGGCTCTTTCGCGACTTGGCTCACACTCTCCACTCGATAGGTCTTCACCGCGCGGGTCCGTCCGCGCTACATGGCGCGCAGCTTGAAGTAGCGCTCGACGTCGGGCATTACCGCCTGGGCGAGATTGCCGACTCCCAACTGCGACATGTAGCGCCGCACAAAGGGATTCGACAGAATCAGTCCAGCGCCGAAGACAATCAGCGCCACGCCGCTCAGCATGTAAAGAGTGTCCTTGCTGTTTTCGGCACCATTTGCGGTCGACTCGGTCAGGTCCATTGGCATTCGTGTTCTCCTCTCTAGCGAACTTGGTTAACTTTCCGCTCCGTCGAGAATGCGATTCACAAGCGATTCGATTTGCTCAACGGCGCTATCTACTGCAGCTTCAACCTCTGTGCTCAACCCCATATGCCCTTGTTCGCCGCCCAGATCAAGCGGCTCGCAGCCGACCAACAGGACGCGATTTAGCGATCCGCTTATCGATTTAGCCATACGGAGCACATTCATGGGGTTCATAGCGTGCGGCTGGACGAACCCTCCGGGAGTGCCGGCCAGGCCTTCCAGATCTGGCTCGATCACGGATACGGTTCCAGGCAGTTTTCCGTGTGGATAGGCGTCCACCAGGATCGTCGCCTCATAGCTATCCTGCAAGGCGTAGGCGAGATCGAAGCCGCGAATCCCAAAGTCGACGACGCGGACTGCGTCAAGCCGCGGGCGTGTGAGCAGTCGTCGCGCAACTTCCACTCCAAAGCCGTCGTCGCCCAAGAAGATGTTCCCGATACCGGCAATCAGGATCTTCGGATTCTTCGCAGCGGTTGTTACTGCCGGGCCGGACTCGATTTCAAGCTCTATCGGCTCGACCTCCGCCGGTGTAAAGAAAAATCTGTGGCCCGGTTGGCGCATCAGGCCAAGGTCGCGGCCGGGATCGTTGTCGAGCACGACGCAGACGTGCTGAGCGCCTTCGTAATCCTCTTCGATGCTTTCTACTGTCGCGGCCTGCCCGCGTAGCGCGATGTCGAGGATGTCGCCGCCATCCTTCGGGCGCAGCCTGACGCGATCACCGGGCTTTAGGCTTTTCCCGTCGATCACGATGTGATCAAGGGATGCTTTGTCTTCCAGGAGGTTCCATTCCCACTCGTTCATTGCGGTCCCTCCGGCAAAGGGTTCAAGCCGCGCAGCACGCCGTGAAGCTTGAGGAACTGCTCATGGGGAATGTTCTCGGTGCGCTCCAGAAGTGCACGTGCACGCTCGTCAGACTGACGAATCTCCGTCTTCTCGTCATCGGTCAGCGTGAGGATCCGCAGCGAAAGAATCTCGTCGATCTCGGTTCCGTCGAACAGGTTGCCAGCGCTTTCCGGCGCAATCTTCGGATAGTCGTAGAGAATAATGGGCGACGCGAGCATGGTCGTTGCATCGTCGCCCGCGAGCACGGGCCAGGCTCCGATGTTTTCGCATTTTCTGGCTGCATCCTCATGGCCGAGGGGGGGATCAAGCGAAGACAAAAACTCTCCTCCCTCCACTCCCAGAATCATGTGCGTCGAAACCAGCGAGTGAAGAAGCGCCGCGTCCCGTCCTGACCGCTGATTTGCCGCTCCGTCAAATCTGCTGCGATTGTCGACGCGGACCGTGAGTTTGACGACATCATCGCGGTACGGTTCGGTGCTGATCCGCATCGTCCCTGCAAGTGTCTGCCATTGCCGGACGATGGCGCCGACTAATTCTCCGTGCCTGTCGCGCAACTCTTCGTGCGAGCCCCCCGAGGGAAAGATGAATTCCATTTCGCGTGCCGCGAGCGATGCGGGATCGAAATCTTCGAAGGTAACGGTGCGGTCCGCCGCTTCCTGCCACGGCTGATAGACGTGTCCGTCCACTGTCAGGCGATCCAAGAATTCCAAATCTTCTCTACCGGCAATCTCAGCCGCAATCTCGCGTTCTCCAAAACTCCCGATCCGTCGCTGAATAATCTGCAGGAATCTCGCCTTCACCGTCACTCGGGCAAGCGGAGCCGCCTTAAGCAGGCACTGGGTCTGCATGCAGGAATACTCCGAGCCCTGCTGCATCTCGTAATAGGATTCAGGGCAAACCACGCCAAAGTTCCATCGCAGCTGATTCTTGATCGCGGACGGACGATAGGGATACAGCATGTATCCCTCGTAGAGCACGGCGTCGGCGATTTCTTCAACCCGCGCAAAATTCACGATTGCACCACCGTTTCGCTCGCGAGCAACTGCTCGAGGGCTTGCTCCCATGTCGGAATTCCATGTTCGATCTTGTATTGATACAGGCGATCGAAGGTGTCGCGATGCAGATGGATCCAGACGAGGTTGGGATAGTAGGCCGACATCATTTCGCGCCACGTCGTGAGCGGCACTCTGCACCGTGCTTCCAACTCCCAGGAGATGGGTGCAACCTGCAGCGAATTTTCTTGGGAGGTGTAGAAAACGGTTCCGCTGAAGAGCATGAGCAAGGGAATCTCGCCGGTGGCGAGACCTTCAAAATATTTGGTCGCGGCGACATTGAAGTCGAATGTGCAGGGAACATTCATATCGGCGACAGTTGCCGTGCCTTTGAATCCGGGCACCACGACACTTGTCTGCACCCAGAGCAGATTGCGCAGAGTCCGGCCCCAACGTTCGGGCGCTCCGAAGAGATCGAGCATGCGCGCCTGTTCCCGTGGCGTGTAGCTACGTCGCGTCACTTCAATCTGGATCTGGCAGCGCAAAGCAATGGTGTGGATCTCCTCGTTCGGCGCGAGATTGGTGATCTCGAGCGGAAAGCCGAGCGTGGGAATTGCCGCAAAGGGAACCGCCTTCGTATCGGCGACTTGGATTCGGAGATCAGGCATCGCGCTCCACTCTTTCTGTGTCTGAGCGAGTGCGCAGGCTATCGAAGAAATGCGCTACCTCGGTCCACAATTCCGTTCCGCCCGAGAGCCCTTTCCAGTTGGCGCGAATCAGTCCGACGAGTTTGTAGCATTCGTCGATGGGCGCGACGTAGTACTCCGCAGGCTGAGCATCATTCGGCTTGCCGACACGGTTCGCCAGCAAGGCTTCAACATCCGATTGCATCTTCCGTAGCCGCGGGTTGCACTCGACGATCGCGTTCCAAGCTTCCAGTGTCAGTGACGACTCCACCGCTCCGGCTGGACTGGGATAGAGGGCAAGCGTGCGTCCTTCGATGCTGGAGCGGACGAAGAATGCTAGGTTGATGGGAATGCACAGGCTGTCCCACTGCGCGTCGCTCAGCGCAAACCCCTGCAGAAATTCGATACGCCTCGGGACGCGTTTGTACTTCGACCGCTCCATGCCGTCGAAGAGCATGGCACACGGATCGCACGCGCAAACGAGTTGCCGCGATGCCAACTCGACGAGATGGGGATGGTTGGGATGCAATCCGGCGCTGCACAGTTCGCAGCGCTCCAATGCGCGTGAGGCGGGCCGCCGTGCTCCGCGAAACTGGCGCAAGACACTGAGCGCCTGATCAAAGGCTGGCTCTTGGGCCGGCGCTGGCTCTTGCCGCATCGCACTTTCTCTTTGCATCGTCCCCTCGAATTCCACTCGCGGCTCGCGGCCCTCAGTTCGCGGCTAATCCGCAGCGCTCGCCGCAGCGTGGACCCCGGTAAGAAGGCTCTCCAGCGCGACAAAACCGGACGAAGCCGGCTCTTCCAACCCCAAAATTTCCAGCGTAGTCACGTCGGGCGCCAGCTCGTAGACCCCGTTTTCGACGATGGAACGCAGCTCCTTCGCCGACGAACCGCAGCTGTGCCCGTTCCGTTTGAGCGCCAGCCGTACCACTCCTTCGCCGATACTCAGCGGTTCGACGGTGCAAGCGAGCTTGTTCAATCGCGGCCGGATGCGCTCCAGTGCCGATTGCACGCGCGTCTCCAAGGAGTCTGGATGCAGAGAATACAAGAGCAGCAAACCTCCCGCGGCTTCGTCGCTGGCAAGCCGGTCAATCAGCGCGCTGCCCGATTCGCTGCTCTCGAAGACGATCTCCATCATCCGCTCGAGTCCCTTGCCATGCACCTCCATCAGGAGCTGGACGAGTTCTCTGGCAGAGTCCTTTTCTCGGCACGCGGGCATTTGGTCGAACTGAGCGATCAGCTCGCTCAGACGCTTGACCTGTTCCTGAAATCCGTCGCTGTCGGCCACGTGCCTCCTTTCTTTCACGACGTTCCGCTGATTCACTCGGCCGGCACTGCAGCCACGGCGGCGTGCAAAATAGACGGCCCTACAGGTGCAGTCCAAACATCGGCGAATGGTGGGTCTCAAGAACCTTGCCGTCGCCGAGATACATGTGCACCCCGCACGGCAGGCAGGGATCGAAGCTGCGCACCGCGCGCATAATGTCGATGCCCTTGAATTTTCCTGGGCCGTTTTCCTCGAAGATCGGCGTATTCTGCACCGCATCTTCGTAAGGGCCCGGAGTTCCATAGGAGTCCCGCGGGTTGGCGTTCCACGGAGTCGGTGGATAGGGATGGTAATTTGCTATCTTCCCCCCACGAATTACAACGTGGTGCGAAAGAACACCGCGCACAGCCTCGTGGAAGCCGCAGCCGATCGCCTCTTCCGGAACCTTGAAGTCGGTCCAGGTGCGGGTGCGCCCGGCGTGCAACTCGGCCAGCGCCTGTTCAGCAAAGTACAGCGCCGCAGCTGCCGCATACGCCTGGAAGTAGGTGCGTGCGCGATCACGCTCAATGGCGTTGCTCCACTTGGGAATCTTCCACTCGAACTCCACTTCGGGCAGCGATGCCGTCTTGGGCAGGTAGATCTTTACGCTGTGGCCGGTGGCTTTGATGTAACCAATGTCGACGATGCCGGCAAGCGCGGTGGCCCAGAAACGAGCGATGGGCCCGCCGCCGGTGTCGAGCGCGAGATAGTCGCCGGTGCGCTTGTCATACCAGCGCGGCGACATCACCCATGTGTATTTGCTTTTGAAGTCGCGCTTTTGCGGCTTCGGGTAGGTGCTCTGGTTCCACGGATGCCGCTGATCCACTTTGTTGCCCAGTGGGTCGGTCTGCACGAACGTCTGCGACTCCTGCCAGTCGTCGTAATAGGAGCTGCCCAGCAGTATGCGAATGTTCAGGTTGATGTCGACCAGGTCGTGGGTCACGAGTTCGCCGTCAACCACCACACCAGGCGTGACGTACATGGCGCTGCCCCATTCGCTCATCTTCGCGTAGGTGTAGTCGCACACATCGGGGTTGTTGAACGAACCCCAGCAGCCCAGCAGAATCCGCCGGCGTCCGACCTCTTCGTATCCGGGGAGGGCTTCGTAGAAGAAATCGAAGAGATCGTCGTGCATGGGCACGACTTTTTTCATGAACTCCACGTACTTCATCAGACGCACGATGTAGTCGGTGAAGAGCTGCACGGTTGGCACCGTGCCTACGCCTCCGGGGTAGAGGGTGGAAGGATGCACGTGGCGACCTTCCATCAGGCAGAACATCTCGCGTGTCATGCGGCTCACTTGAAGCGCTTCGAGGTAAAAGGAACCCGTGAAGGGATTGAGCGCCCGCATGATGTCGGCGATGGTGCGAAAACCGTGGAGCTCCGCGTGAGGCGAGGCAGTCTTCAGCGCTTTCTCCCAGACGCCGGGATTGGTTTCCTTCACCATGGTTTCGCAGAAGTCCACGCCAACCAGGTTGTCCTGGAAGATGTTGTGGTCGAACATGTATTCCGCGGCTTCGCCGAGATTCACAATCCATTCGGCCATTGCGGGAGGTCGAATGCCGAACGCCATGTTTTGCGCGTAGGTGGCACACGTGGCGTGATTGTCGCCGCAGATGCCGCAGATGCGGCTGGTGATGAAGTGGGCATCGCGCGGGTCCTTGCCCTTCATAAAGATGCTGTAGCCGCGGAAGATCGACGAAGTGCTGTGGCACTCGACCACTTTGCGCTTGCCGAAGTCGATTTTGGTGAAGATACCAAGGCTACCGACGATCCGCGTGATCGGATCCCAGTTCATCTCGACAATCTGGCCCTTCTGGCCCGTTTCCTCTTGATGTGGGGCAACAATCGTCGCCATCGAAGTCTCCTTTTCTCTGCTAGTAGGCGCTGGGGCGATAGCCGGTAGTGAGCTCGGCGCGGGGATGCCGCCACTTTGGCTCTTTGTTTACGGTCGTGTTGGTGAGGGCGCGCAGCGAGCGGATGGCTGCGCCATATGCGCCTATGGTCGTGGTGGAAACCTTCGCGCCCGGAGGTTCATCCATGAAGGGCATGAACTTGTCAGGGAAGCCCGGCATGGTGCAGCCGATGCAGATACCGCCGACATTCGGGCAGCCGCCAACGCCGCGCATCCAGCCGCGTTTGGTGACGTTGCAGTTCACCACCGGGCCCCAGCACCCGATCTTAACCAGACACTTCGGTGAACCATACTCCAGGGCGAAGTCGTCCTGCT